>ERZ1023297.13-NODE-13-length-115666-cov-231.913633_pt1 | contig 115666 bp, 108 predicted proteins | sample MGYA00380471_ERZ1023297 | MGnify/ENA primary metagenome ERZ1023297 (study PRJEB33173, sample SAMEA4830332) | metagenome | study: EMG produced TPA metagenomics assembly of the PRJEB25223 data set...
AAGTCAATCAACAAGTGCCCACACAGATTGTCTGATATATTGTTAAAGAGCAAAATAAAGTGGTCGGCGAGATAGGATTTGAACCTACGACCCACTGGTCCCAAACCAGTTGCGCTACCAAGCTGCGCTACTCGCCGTCAGATCTTATAAAGATAAGATGGGGTGGCTAATGGGATTCGAACCCACGACAACTGGAATCACAATCCAGGGCTCTACCAACTGAGCTATAGCCACCATTAAAAGTTGTTATTGCATTGACCTGGCGCGCTCGACAAGATTCGAACTTGCGACCTTTGGCTCCGGAGGCCAACGCTCTATCCAACTGAGCTACGAACGCGTTACTGCGTCGTTGCGGAGGCGTATATTAATGATTTAATAAAACCTTGTCTAGCACTTTTTGAAAAAAAATGTTTGAGCGATAGTTTTTTATTCAGTTTGTTTAAAATGCACTATTTTTTCGACTATTTTTACAACTTAGTAAATCATTATATATGTTGAATCATCCAACAATTATGAATTTGTTTATTACGTTCAAAATCTAGCGGTAAGGTTTTATGCGAAATTTCTACCGCACTTAAGCCTAATTCTTCCAACGCAACTAAATTCATTTTGAATCCACGTTTATTATTCGAAAAAACAATTGTGCCATTATTCGACAAAACTCGTTTTAGGTTGCTCATCAATTTCACATGATCTCGTTGAACATCCCAACTCTCTTCCATACGTTTAGAATTCGAAAACGTCGGTGGATCCACAAATATCAAATCAAATTGACGATCACATTTTTCTAACCATTGAAGGCAATCTGCTTGAATTAATTTATGTTGTTTACCTTCAATATCATTCAAAATAAGATTTTGCTCCGCCCAATTAAGATAAGTATTGGACATATCAACTGTAGTTGTCGATTTAGCGCCACCAAGTGCTGCATGAACAGTTGCAGAACCTGTATAAGCAAATAAGTTCAAGAAATCTTTACCCTTTGCCAACTCACCAATCATTTTTCTTGTTAAACGGTGATCTAAGAATAATCCAGTGTCTAAATAATCTGTCAAATTTACCCAAAGTTGCGCACCATATTCATTCACATAAAAGTATTCGCCTTTATTGGCTAACTTCTCATATTGATTTGTACCTTTTTGTTTCTGACGAACTTTGAGGATCAACTTATTCGTTTCCACACCTGTCACTTGCAAAGTTGCAGTAACGGCATCTAACAAACGCTGACGCGCTTTATTTTCATCAATATTTTTCGGCGCTGCATACTCTTGCACAACAATGTAATCTGCATAACGATCAACAGCTAAATTATATTCAGGCAAATCAGCATCATATAAACGATAAGCGTCTAATTCTTGTTGCTTTGCCCATTTGCTAATTTTCTTAATATTTTTTTGTAATCGATTAGCAAAATCGGGGGCGACCTCCGAAGTGCGGTTAAATTCTAATTCCTTTTCATCTGTAATTGCGTCAGATTTTCGTTCTGAAACTTGATAATTCTTTTGCACACAATCTAATGGGCCATTTTTGGCTTTAAACTGTCGGCTAGCACGCATTCTCAAACAATCAAGCAATGTGGATTCGCTACTAAAAACAGAAACATTCCAACCGCAAAATTCTTTTTTAAGTCTTTGCCCAAATACAGAATAGAGCGCGATTAAAGCTGGTGTTGTTCCTAAACGTTCCCCATAAGGTGGATTACAGATAACCGTACCGACTTCATTTAAACGAGGATTTTTTAACGCTGCCACATCAGCTTGCTGCCATTTAATTAAATGTGAAACACCTGCATTTTGTGCATTTTTCTGCGCCTTTTTTAACACGCGGTGATCGAGGTCAAATCCATAAAAGTGCGGTTGAATTTCACGTTGTTTTTCTTCTGCTAATTCAATCGCTTCATTTTTTACTTTTTCCCAAGCCGATTGATTATGCGCTTTCCAAAAATCAAATCCCCAATGTAAACGATAAAGTTGCGGTGCAATTTTAGCTTCAATTTGTGCCGCCTCAATTAAAAGCGTTCCAGAGCCACACATTGGATCTACTAATGGAGAACCCACTTGCCAACCTGAACGCATAACAATTGCCGCCGCTAGAGTTTCACGTAAGGGTGCTTGACCTGCATCTTCACGATAGCCTCGCAAATGTAATGCTTCCCCACTTAAATCTAAAGAAATCACTAAATTTTCACGATTCAAATAAGCATGGATACGTACGTCTGGCTGAATTTTATCTACATCAGGGCGAGCTTTACCTTGACGTTCAAAGTAATCGACAATTCCATCTTTAACGCGCATCGCACCAAATTGAGTATGACGAATTTCTTGGTTGGTTCCATTAAAATCGACAAAGAAGGTAACTCGTTCATCAAATTGCGCTAACCAATTAAAGCCTGAAACAGCCGCATAAAGATCCAAATCACTGTAAATTTTGGTTTCAATCAAAGGAAATAAAATGCGTGAAGCAAGGCGTGACCAAAGCAAAGTGCGGTATAAAGTTTCGTCATCAGCTTGATAATGAACGCCACCTTGAACCACTTTTGCCTCTTGCGCACCAAGTTCAGTGAGTTCAACTTTTAATAATTCTTCAAAGCCACGAGAAGTCGTTGCAAATAATTGTTTCATTTAGGTACCGATTTTGAAAATTTTGAGGGATTATAGCATAGAAAAAGATGATCTAATTGAGATCATCATAGCGAGTTAAACTGTAAAAAGAAAAGCCCCGATTTTCTTAAATCAGGGCTTTAGAATTTGTTGGTTGCGGGGGCCGGATTTGAACCGACGGCCTTCGGGTTATGAGCCCGACGAGCTACCAAGCTGCTCCACCCCGCGTCTGATGGGGCGTACTATACTCGCTTAAAATTGAATTGCAAGAATTAAACAAAACTTGACGTATTGTTTGTTAATAAAATGTTCAATATGTGGTTTTATTAATCAACTTCGCTAAATAACACTGGTTGTTTTCAGTAAATTTTGATAGCGTATGCAGCCCTATTGTAGCTTACTTTAGAATTAAAAAATGTCGATGCTTAAACCTTTCTGGTTCAAAACTTTTTCTATCTCAATTATTACCGCACTTTTGGTAGCTTGTACCTCTAACACAAAAAACACTCAGATTCCAACCACCTCAAATGGGAGTGATCCTCAACAATTCGGTGCAAAATATACCAATCGAACTTATCAGCAAACCGCTCTTGTGCCTGTTTCCTATATAGAAAACCAAAGTGCGGTAATAAATCAAGGCGATTTTTTAACACAGCTTTCCAATATAAAAAATTATTCAAGTAAACTTTCCACAAATTTTTACGATAATTATGAAAAGATTACAAATTGGGTTCTTTCTGGGGCAAATATTAATGAACTCACTCAATTTAATATCCAACCACAAATTATGCGTGGCTTTGATGGATTTCAAAATGTGCTGATGACAGGCTATTATTCGCCTATACTTTATGCTCGTCATTCCCCACAAGGTCAATTTAAAAATCCAATTTATCGTATGCCTGTAAAAAAACGTCTAAGTCGAGCACAAATTTATGCGGGAGCATTAACGGGAAAAAGATTAGAGTTGGCATATAGCGATTCAATGTTAGAAAACTTTTTACTTGGTGTACAAGGCAGTGGCTATGTAGATTTTGGCGATGGCAATCTTAACTATTTTGCTTACGCAGGACAAAATGGTTACCCTTACACGGCTATCGGGCGTTTATTAGTAGAAGATGGCGAAATTCCAAAAGAAAAAATGTCTATTCAAGCAATTCGAGAATGGGGTAATCGTAATCCCTCTCGTATACAAAGCTTGTTAGAACGCAATGAATCTTATGTATTCTTTAAAAATGATCCAAGTGGCAAAGTGAAAGGCTCTGCGGGCGTTCCTCTTGTAGCAATGGCTTCAGTGGCATCAGATCGCAATATTATCCCATCTGGTTCTGTGCTTTTAGTCGAAGTACCCGACATTGATAATAACGGAAACTGGATTGGCACACACAAATTACACTTAATGGTTGCACTTGATATAGGCGGTGCAGTGAAAGGTCATCACTTTGACTTATATCGTGGTATCGGTGCTAGAGCAGGACATATTGCAGGGCTTTCAAAACACTACGGTAGAGTATGGGTATTACGGTAATGGCTAGAATAGATAATTACGAACAACGCTTTGGTGGCATTGGACGACTTTATACGCCTGATAGCTTAGCACGCTTACGCCAAGCGCATATTTGCGTAATAGGCATTGGTGGCGTGGGTTCTTGGGTCGTGGAGGCCTTAGCACGATCTGGCATTGGCGAACTCACATTAATTGATATGGATGATATTTGCGTCACAAATATCAATCGCCAACTTCCTGCGATGAGCGGCACAATCGGCAAATTAAAAACTGAAGTCATGTCAGAGCGAGTAAAATTAATTAACCCAGAATGTACCGTCAATATTATTGATGATTTTATCTCGCCAGAGAATCAATCGGATTATCTCAACCGAGGCTATGACTACGTCATTGATGCCATTGACAATGTGAAAACTAAAGCGTCGCTAATTGCTTATTGTAAACGTAACAAAATTAATGTGATTACTATTGGCGGTGCTGGCGGTCAAACTGATCCAACCCAAATTCAAATTGCCGATCTCAGTAAAACCATTCAAGATCCGCTGCTCGCCAAAGTGCGGTCAGTTTTACGCAAGGATTACAGTTTTAGCCAAAATCCAAAACGCAAATTTAGTATCGATGCGATATTTTCAACACAACCTTTAATATTCCCACAAATGACAGAAGACTGTTCTATTTCAGCCACAATGAATTGCGCAAATGGGTTTGGCGCAGCCACAATGATTACGGCAACCTTTGGTTTTTTTGCCGTTTCTCGTGTAATAGATAAATTACTAAAGAAAAAATCTTAATCACCTCTTAAAAATGCACATTGACCATAAATGTGCATTTTTTATTGAATGAAACCTATTGACTTTGAAAATGAAAAATTTTCCCTCTTTTTACTATAAAATCGTTGCAATTTATATAAAAAGGCGTACTCTTTTTTCCCTTTGAGAATTACTACCAACAAGTAAGGAAACATAAATATGAAAAAACTTTTAAAAATTAGTGCCATTTCTGCCGCACTTTTAAGTGCGCCAATGATGGCGAATGCCGATGTATTAGCATCAGTAAAACCTTTAGGCTTTATTGTTTCATCTATTGCAGATGGCGTAACTGGTACACAAGTCCTTGTTCCTGCAGGCGCCTCTCCGCATGATTACAATTTGAAATTATCTGATATTCAAAAAGTAAAATCTGCAGATTTAGTTGTATGGATTGGTGAAGACATTGATTCATTCTTAGACAAACCAATTAGCCAAATTGAACGTAAAAAAGTGATTACCATTGCCGATCTTGCGGATGTAAAACCTTTATTAAGTAAAGCTCACCATGAGCATTTCCATGAAGATGGCGATCATGACCATAAGCACGAACACAAACATGATCATAAACACGAACACAAACATGATCATAAACACGACCACGACCATGATCATGATCATGATCATAAACACGAGCATAAACACGATCACGAACATCATGATCACGATCATCACGAGGGTTTAACAACAAACTGGCACGTTTGGTATTCTCCAGCTATCAGCAAAATTGTTGCACAAAAAGTAGCGGATAAATTAACTGTACAATTCCCAGATAAAAAAGCGTTAATTGCACAAAATCTTTCAGATTTTAACCGCACTTTGGCAGAACAAAGTGAAAAAATTACGGCACAACTTGCAAATGTTAAAGACAAAGGTTTCTACGTTTTCCACGATGCTTATGGTTATTTCAACGATGCTTATGGGTTAAAACAAACGGGTTACTTTACCATCAACCCATTAGTAGCACCGGGTGCAAAAACTTTAGCGCACATTAAAGAAGAAATTGATGAACATAAAGTAAATTGCTTATTCGCAGAGCCTCAATTTACGCCAAAAGTGATTGAGTCTTTAGCGAAAAATACTAAAGTCAATGTAGGACAACTCGACCCAATTGGCGATAAAGTTACTTTAGGTAAAAATTCTTATGCAACATTCTTGCAATCTACTGCAGATAGCTATATGGAATGTTTAGCTAAATAAATCTTTCTAAACACAATGACCGCACATAAAAGTGCGGTCATTTTCTTTGCTAAATTTGATATTTAGTTTTATCTCCAATATCAAAATGCAAAGGCATTCGCCATTTTTGTATCGCTAAAACTAAAAGTAATACGCCAGAAATAATAGAAAAAATGCGTAATGCGATAAGATTATTTAACACCCATGAAAACCACAAGCAAGCCACAAATATCGGCTGTAAATTTAGCAAAGGCACGCGGAAACAAAAATATTCTTTAAAACACAAACCACCTAAAGTAAGTAACGCACCGCCAAGAGCCAACGCAGGATAATGATTAATATAAAAAAGTAATCCTATCCAAGTAGCAAATTGAAAAAGCAATCGAAAAGATTTTAAGTAAATGTGTAACGAAGAGGCACAACAGGTTGCCGCAATTAATATAAATGTGAGTGATAAATCTGGATACCAACTCACTGTAAGAACAGCCAACGCCGCTATCACAAAACCAGTGCGGTAAATAATAACAGTCAGATAATCTAAAAAATCCATCGGTGATTTAATATGTGGATCAGCCATTGTATAAATTTTCCTTTTTATGAATTACAAATTAAAAATAAATATAGCCTAAAAGTCAGAAATAAAAAGTACAGTCAATTTAAAAACACGTTCTAAATTAACCGCACTTTTATTATTTCAGTTTTAGCTTATCAAGAATTTTTTGATGAATGCCACCAAAACTGCCGTTAGACATCACTAAAATATGATCCGTAGGTTGAGCCTCTGCAACAATCATATCCACTAATCGATCTAAATTTGCATTCCAATAGGCAGGTTGTACACATTGGTTTGCAATATCTGCCACTTCCCAAGAAAGTTGTTCAGGTTGAAGCATAAACACTTCATCAGCTCGGCCAAGCGCAGGCGCGATGTCATCTTTATGAACACCCATTTTCATTGTGTTAGAACGAGGCTCAAGCACTGCAAGAATTCGCACACCACCACCAACTTTATCTCGTAAAGCGGTTAGCGTAGCAAGAATAGCTTCTGGATGATGAGCAAAATCATCATAAACTGTAATGCCATTAACTTCACCTTTTACTTCTAGACGACGTTTAGCATTTACAAAAGATCCCAACGCTTTGCACGCATCTTCAATAGCAACGCCAGTATGATGAGCGGCAGCTATTGCCATTAACGCATTATGCATATTATGTTGTCCCACTACATTCCATTTTACTTCTGCCACTTTTTCTCCATGATGGAAGACAGCAAAATGTGAAGCATCATTTGTAATACGTTCAGCAAACCACTCGTTATCTTTGCCTAAAAATTGCTGTTGAGACCAACATCCCAATGCCAAAGTTTCTTTTGCACTTTGTTCACTCGCCGAACTTAATACCAAGCCACTGGCTGGGATAGTTCGAATCATATGATGAAATTGGCGTTGGATCGCTTTGAGATCATCAAAAATATCTGCATGGTCAAAACTAATGTTATTTACGATAAGTGTACGAGGATTGTAATGGACAAATTTCGAACGTTTATCAAAGAAAGCTGTATCATATTCATCAGCTTCAATAACAAAATAAGGGCTATCTCCTAAACGGGCAGAAATGCCAAAATTACCCGCAATTCCTCCGATTAAAAAACCTGGTTTTAAGCCATTTTGTTCTAAGATCCACGTTAGCATACCTGTTGTCGTTGTTTTTCCATGCGTACCTGAAACCGCCAATACCCAACGATCTCGCAATAAATGATCATGTAACCATTGAGGGCCAGATGTATATTTCAAATTATTTTCCAACACATATTCTACGCAAGGATTACCACGTTTCATCGCATTACCAACAATTACCATATCAGGCGCAGGTTGTAATTGTGCAACATCATAATTTGGAATAATCTCGATACCTTGCTCTTCTAGAAAAGTGCTCATTGGAGGGTAAACATTAGTATCGGAACCCGTTACGTGATAGCCCATTTGTTTAGCAATCATCGCCACACCGCCCATAAATGTGCCACAAATACCTAAGATATGAATATGTTTCATTGTATTTCTCTGTTGATTAAGGAAAACGAAAAATATGATAAAACAACTTCTATGAACTTTCAAAAGAAAAGACCATCATACCAAACTATATGATCTATAATTAACGCCACTGAACTATTATTTAACCACTTCAATAGGAATAAACAATGAAATTTAAGCGATAAAGCAATTTCAGAAGCACAATGGCTCACTATTTACAAAGAAAACAATCAGCCGTTCTATGTAGCAAATCTTCCTGCATTACAATTTGGAAAAAGTATTCAAGTCGATATTATTGGGACTTCAATTCATTTTGCTGACGGTACCCAAATTGGTTTAGTTTCAGAACAAAAATAATCCTATAAAAAATGCCTGTATAAAACAGGCATTTTTTTATCCGCACTTTTAAGCAATTCGCTCAAAACCAGCTTTCAAATCTGCAATTAGTTCATCCACATTTTCAAAACCAATATGCACACGAATTAATGAACCTGTAAGATTACGTTTAATATTTGGACGAATATGTGCAATTTCTTCTGGTTGATTACAAAGAATTAGAGACTCAAATCCTCCCCATGAATAAGCCATAGCGAACAGTTGAAAATGATCCATAAATTTTGATACTTGCTCTGAAGTTAATCGCTGGGTTAGTTCAAAAGAAAATAAACCACTGCTTCCACTAAAATCACGTAAAAAGAATTCATGACCAGGGCAACTTGGTAAAGCTGGATGGTACACAGTTTTTACTTCTGGTTGCTCACTCAACCATTTTGCCACTTTAATACTGCTTTCCTGATGTTGTTTTAATCGTACCCCCAATGTACGGATACCACGAGCAGTCGTATAAGCAGAATCTGCATCAACCATTTGCCCCATTAAATAGGAATGTTCTCTAAGTTGATCCCAAGTTCGCGCATTCGCAACGGCAGTACCAATCATAATATCTGAATGACCCACTAAATATTTCGTACCCGCCTGAATAGAAATATCAATATCATGCTCTAACGCTTTAAATAGAACACCTGCCGACCAAGTATTATCAATCATAATCACAATATTAGGGTTCACCTTTCTTGCAGCCTTCACAATAGTCGGAATATCGGGAATTTCCATTGTAATAGAACTCGGTGCTTCTAAGAAAAGTACTTTTGTATTCGGTTGAATAAGCGTTGCAATATCTTCACCAATAAGAGGATCGTAATAAGTTATATCGATCTGCATTTTTTTCAGCACAATATTACAGAAATATTGGGTTGGCTCGTAAGCTGCGCCACTCATTAACACATGGTCGCCAGTTTTAACAAAAGAAAGAATCGAATTAGTTACTGCTGCTGTACCACAAGGATAAAGATAACAACCTGCCCCCCCCTCCATTTCGCACATTAAATCTTGTAAAGCAAAATGTGTTAGCGTCCCTCTTCTGCCATAAAATAATTCGCCTTTTGCTCTACGTTGAGTAGCGTGTTTTTTATCTTCAATACTGTCAAATAGTAATGAAGAAGCTCGCTGTAAAACAGGGTTTACCGATCCTTGTGAAAAACGTTTTTGACGCCCTGCATGGACAAATGTTGTTGAGAGATTGTGTTGTTGCATATTTCCACCTTATTTTAGATAAGATTAATTGCTTTAATAGATAAAATCGAGTATAAAATGTCGGCGTTTCAAATAGAATCGCACCGCTATTTTGTGTGGCAAAACTTTAACTTAACTTTATATAGGAATTATGACTATGGTATTAGTAACCCGTCAAGCACCAGATTTTACTTCATCTGCTGTATTAAGCAATGGCGAAATCGTTGATAACTTCAACTTTAAAAAACACATTGCTGGAAAAGCTGCAGTAATCTTTTTCTACCCATTAGACTTTACCTTTGTTTGCCCTTCTGAGTTAATCGCATTTGACCACCGTTATGAAGAATTCAAAAAACGTGGCGTAGAAGTAGTTGGTGTTTCTATCGACTCTCAATTCACTCACAATGCATGGCGTAACACCCCAACTGAAAATGGTGGTATCGGTCAAGTTAAATATGCATTAGCGGCAGACGTAAAACACGAAATTGCTCAAGCATACGGTATTGAACATCCAGAAGCAGGCGTTGCATTACGCGCTTCATTCTTAATCGACAAAAATGGCGTTGTTCGTCACCAAGTAGTAAACGATCTTCCATTAGGTCGTAATATCGATGAAATGTTACGTATGGTTGATGCATTACAATTCCATGAAGATCACGGTGAAGTTTGCCCTGCTCAATGGGAAAAAGGTAAAGAAGGGATGAAAGATAACCCTGAAGGTGTTGCAAAATACTTAAAACAAAACGCTGATAAACTTTAATCCGTAATTATTTACAAGAAAGCCACATAATGTGGCTTTTTTTATATTCTTAGATACTTTAGAATAGGCATATCTCTAACACCAAGAGCGGTTCATTTCTATGAAATTTAATATTCCTATTTTCCTAACGATCTTTCGAGTCATTTTGATTCCTTTTTTCGTGATTGCATTTTATTTACCCATTGAATCATCTCCTTTCATCACAACGCTCATTTTTTTTATTGCAGGTGTCACTGACTGGCTAGATGGCTATCTAGCTCGTAAATGGAAACAGACCACGCGCTTTGGTGCATTTCTTGATCCTGTTGCTGATAAAGTAATGGTAGTGGCTGCACTAGTTTTAATTGTCGAACATCAACATACATTTTGGATAACCATTCCTGCCATTATTATGATTTCTCGTGAAATTATCATCTCCGCATTACGTGAATGGATGGCAGAGCTTGGGGAACGTAGCAAAGTCGCAGTCTCTTGGTGGGGAAAATGGAAAACCACAGCGCAAATGTTAGCACTAGGCGGATTATTATGGCGTTATAACAACTATATGGAAATAGCAGCAATTATCTTACTTTATATCGCCGCTATTTTAACTATATGGTCAATGATCCAATATTTACAAGTAGCAAAAGGAAGCTTGCTAGATAATATTCAATTATAAATTTAAATAAAACACAGTTATTTTTTATGATAACCATCTATATTTGAGTTATTTTTAATCAAATAAAATATTTTTTATTTTTTTCGTTTGACAGCAATATATAAATCCGTAAAATACGCCCCGTTGTCACGCAGCAGTGCTGAGCAGCAGTGCTGATTAGTGATAAATGCGGGAATAGCTCAGTTGGTAGAGCACGACCTTGCCAAGGTCGGGGTCGCGAGTTCGAGCCTCGTTTCCCGCTCCAATTTGCCCGAGTGGTGGAATCGGTAGACACAAGGGATTTAAAATCCCTCGCCTTTCGAGGCGTGCCAGTTCAAGTCTGGCTTCGGGCACCATTTAAACACCAATTCAAAGATTTTAAAATTTACTTTAAAATCATCTAATTGGGTCGTTAGCTCAGTCGGTAGAGCAGCGGACTTTTAATCCGTTGGTCGAAGGTTCGAATCCTTCACGACCCACCACTTAAAAATAAAGTAAGCACCGAAAGGTGTTTTTTTATTATCTAAATCTCTGAAACTCATATAAAAAATCCCCGACTCAAAGAATCAGGGACTTTTACAATCAAACGTCTTTAATTAATTAACGCTCATTCCAACGTTTAATAGACTCACGAATCACTTCTTTCGCTTCTTCTACATCGCCCCAATGGGTCACTTTCGTTGAGCCAGGTTTCTTAAGCGCTTTATAGTTATTGAAATGGAACTCAATTTGTTTAATTAAGTTTGCTGGTAAATCTGCTAATGAATTGTACGCATTGCCTGTATCACGATCATCTGCAGGAACACAAACGATTTTATCATCCACTTCGCCACCATCAACAAATTTCATGACACCAATTACTTTAGCCTCAAGGAATACACCTGTTGCTAATGGTTGGCGAGTGATTAATAACACATCTAACTCATCGCCATCTTCATCTAAAGTTTGTGGAATGAAACCATAGTTAGTTGGTTTTGCAAAAATTGCTGGCTCAACACGATCTAATTGGAATGCCGCAACTTTACGGTTCCATTCGATTTTATGGCAGCTACCTTCGGGAATTTCATTTACTACATTGATAATGCCAGCATCTACATCGCCTGGCGTTAAAATTTGATTAAAATCAGCCATTTTGTTTCCTTCATTTTATCAAGTTAAAAAACGTGACAAGTATAGCAGTTTTTCTGCGAACTCGCAGTCTCATTTGTAGAGAAAATCAGCAAATAGATTATTTCATAACTATTCATAATTTTGACCGCACTTTATCCTAAATAAAACTCACGCAAACGTTTACTTATCATTTTTATGATGTAAAATAGCACACCTTATTACTTCCAATTTTTTACTTAACTTCAAGGAACACTATGCCAACTTTAGAAAAAACATTTGAGCTCAAACAACGTGGTTCAACTGTTCGTCAAGAAATTATCGCGGGTTTAACCACGTTCTTAGCAATGGTTTATTCTGTCATCGTGGTACCCAATATGCTGGGTGCTGCAGGTTTTCCTGCGGAATCTGTCTTTATTGCCACCTGTTTAGTTGCAGGATTAGGCTCTATCTTAATCGGCTTATGGGCAAATGCACCAATGGCAATTGGTTGTGCAATTTCTCTTACTGCTTTTACAGCATTTAGCTTAGTGATTGGTCAAAAAGTCGCCATTCCCGTTGCACTAGGCGCAGTATTCTTAATGGGGGTTGTGTTTACCTTAATTTCTACCACAGGTATCCGTGCATGGATCTTGCGTAATTTACCATCCAATATCGCTCACGGAGCAGGCATTGGTATCGGACTCTTTTTACTTTTAATTGCCGCAAACGGTGTTGGTTTAGTCGTCAGCAACCAAGCTGGCTTACCAGTAAAATTAGGCGATTTCACCTCATTCCCAGTCATGATGTCCTTAATTGGTTTAGCGTTCATTATCGGCCTTGAAAAAATGAAAATTAAAGGCGGCATTTTATGGGTAATTATCGCTATTACTATCGTAGGTTTAATTTTTGATCCAAATGTAAAATTTGGCGGAGAGATTTTCAAAATGCCAACCTTTGGTGAAAATTCTCTCTTCTTACAATTAGACTTTATGGGCGCACTACAACCCGCAATCTTGCCTGTGGTATTTGCTTTGGTGATGACTGCCGTATTTGATGCAACGGGCACTATTCGCGCAGTTGCAGGTCAAGCCGACTTGCTTGATAAAGATGGTCAAATTATCAATGGCGGTAAAGCCTTAACTTCAGACTCAATCAGTAGCTTATTCTCAGGCTTATTCGGTACAGCACCAGCTGCCGTTTATATTGAGTCAGCAGCAGGGACAGCAGCAGGCGGTAAAACAGGTATTACTGCTATCGTTGTTGGTGTGTTATTCCTATTAATGCTTTTCTTCCAACCATTAGCTTTCTTAGTACCAGGCTACGCAACTGCCCCAGCATTAATGTATGTTGGTTTATTAATGTTAAGCAATGTAAGCAAATTAGATTTCGATGATTTCGTTGGCGCAATGAGCGGATTAATCTGTGCAGTGTTTATCGTACTTACCGCGAACATCGTAACAGGCATTATGTTAGGTTTTGCGGCATTAGTAATTGGAAGAATAGTGAGTGGCGATATTAAACGCTTAAATGTAGGTACTGTGATTATTGCAATCGTACTTGTTGCATTCTATGCAGGCGGTTGGGCGATTTAGTAACAGAAATAAGAAAAGGGAAAATCCTTCCCCTTAATTTTAATCACAAAAGTGCGGTGAAATTTTACCGCACTTTTTTATACTTGGATTACTCTTTCTTCAATAAGAAAATACCGTGATCAGATAAATTTACATAAGCTTGTTTTAAATTGGCATTAAAATCCTCTGGTTTACAATTTACCAGTAAATCTTTGCCCGCCCAGTTTGCAACCACTTCCCAATGGTTGCCCATATAAACCGCACTTTTAATCTCGCAACGTTGTGCATCATTGCCCTCTACAGCAAGATAAATTGCTTCTGGGCGAATACCCACTAAACATTCGCCATCGGGTAAATTAAACTGCGCAGCATCTTTTAAAGGCACAGAGTAACCATTAATATCTGCCACGCCATTTTCTAATTTTCCATCGAAAATACTGGATTCGCCCATAAAGTTAGCCAAAAACAGAGAATTTGGTCGGAGATAAAGCTCTTTCGCTGGTGCTTTTTGCATAATTTTACCTTTATGCATCACAATCACTTCATCAGATACCGCAAATGCCTCTGTTTGATCGTGTGTCACATAAAGCGAAGTAATGCCTAAACGTTGTTGTAATTCACGGATTTTTTCACGCATTGAACGACGTAAGTTTGCATCTAAATTACTTAATGGTTCATCAAACAATAGGACTTTTGGTTTCAATACCAAAGCACGAGCCAATGCGACACGTTGTTGTTGCCCACCAGAAATTTGATCCACGAAACGATCTTCAAAGCCCGCTAAATCCACTAATTCTAAAGCCTCTTTTACACGCTGAGCGCGTTCTTCTTTGCCAATGCCTTGCATTTTTAAGCCGTAGCCCACGTTATCGCCAATGCTCATATGCGGGAAAAGCGCGTAAGATTGGAAGACAATACAAATATCGCGATTCTGAATAGAGGATTTTGTTACATCTTCGCCATCAATAAAAATTTGACCTGATGTTGGATTTTCTAACCCTGCAACCAAACGCAATACGGTGGTTTTACCACAGCCTGATGGCCCTAACAATGTTACCATCGTGCCACGTTTGATCGTTAAATCTAAATTATCAATGACGACCACTTTACCAAATGCTTTGGTGATATTTTTTAATACTAAGAAATCATTATTACTCATAATTTTTACCTACAACTTAACGAGTCAATTCATTTTTTTCGCTTTAGAACGGGAAATACGCGTATCGCCTACAATCCAGTCGAAAAACAAAATAATTGCCATCATCACAACAATTAAAATAGAACCGTATGCAATCGCGATGCCGTATTCTCCGTCTTCCACACGATTTAGAATATATGCGGTAGCAACGCGAGTATCTGCTGTCACTAAGAATATAATCGCACTTACCGTCGTCATTGCACGAACGAAACTAGTCACTAAAGCAGAAAGCAACGCAGGTTTTAATAATGGCAATACGATAAAGCACAATGTTTTCCACGAACTCCCTTTTAAAGAAAGCGATGCTTCATCAAGGGATTTATCAAGCTGTCCTAACCCAGCAATCGCCGCTCGCATACCAATAGGTAAATCACGCATTACCATTGAAATAATCACGATAATGCCCGTACCCGTAATATAAAGCGGTGCATTGTTGAAGGCTAAAATGTAAGACACCCCAGCCACAGTACCTGGCACGGCAAAACAAAGCATAGTTAAGAACTCAAGGGATTTTTTACCTTGGAAATCTTTACGCACCACAATGTACGCAATCAATAATCCAAAGAATGCGGTCAATGGTGCGGCAATACCTGCATAAATTAAGGTGTTGATTAGTGACGGCCACGCACCATCGCTTAAACCTTGCCCGAATAACATGGCATAGTTTTTCAAGGTTAAAGTGTAATTTACGCCCCAGTTTACAGTGAAACTTCCGTAGAAAATACTACCGTAAAGTGCCATATTAAAGATTACCCAGAAGCCAAGCATACCGATGATGGTATATTTCAAACCATTTGGCAGCTCTTGCACATCACCACGATAAGATTTCCCCGAAACAGTGACATAAGAGCGGTTACCAATCCAAATGTATTGAATGATAAAAATCGCCAACGAGAAAATTAACAACATCGAACCCAAAGTACTGGCTGAAGCATAATCAAGTTGTGAACCCGCAATATAGAAATAAATTTGTGTGGCAATCACATCGAAACTTCCACCCAACACTAAAGGATTACTAAAGTCCGCCAATGATTGAATGAATACAATTAAGAAAGAATTTGCTAATGCTGGACGCAGTAACGGAAAAATAATCTGATAGAACGTTTGATAACGATTAGCACGCAACGTATAAGACGCTTCTTCAATAGACGGGTGTACCGATTTCAATGCACCATCTAAAATCATAAAAGAAATAGGGGCAAATGCGAGAATTTGAGCAATCGCAATCCCATTAAAACCATAAAGCCAATTATGACTAGAAAAACCAAAATACTCACTTAAAAATTCTGTTACATAACCAGAACGTCCGAGCATTAAGGTTACCCCTAATCCCACAACAAATGAGGGCGTAACGATTGGCAAAATAGAGAAAATTTTTCCGATAAATGCCGTTCTACGAGCGATACGCGTGGTATAGAGCGCAAAGGCTAAACCAAATACAGTAGAAACGATGCCCACAAAGCCCGATAAGAAAAGCGAATTGGTAATTACGCGAACAATATAGCTCTGCGTTAAAATACGCATCACTTGTTGTGGCGCAAAGGTATCGCCGTCATAAAACATTGAAACGAAAATCGCCAATGTTGGATAAACGATAAAGAAGAAAATGAGCAAGATAATGCAAAGCAAAGAAGCGATGATAAATTTATCACCTTGCATCACTTTTAGTTTTGCCAATGAAAGTGTCGCCAATGCGGTATATCCCACAAGTAACACAATCACAGAATAGCCCATACTAATTTTGTACACCGTCGCACTGATAAACATAAACAGTACAGAAAGTGCGGTCAAAAATAGCTCTGTTTTTGCTTGGGTTTGCTGTGGCAATCTCAATAACGGCAAAGCACCATACACAATTACAGGCAGGAACCAAGCCCAAGTTAAATTGAAAGAAGCCCAGCCCATTGCCTCTAAATATTCATCTGAAGTACTTTCAAATAAACCGTAATCAAGCGCATTGGAAGGCAGAAGCGCAAACGCCAACAAGGATAAAATAATCCAAAAATAAGCAGAATGCATTATGGAAAGTTTTTTTGCGTTCATACAACCTCGCAGTAAAGAAAACCTGACTTTCGCCTAGGGTAAGTATACCCTAGGATAATTACAGTAACTCCCCTATTGGGGAGTAAAAAGCTGTTCCCCAAAGGGGAACTACTATTACGATAATTAGCCGTGGGTATACTTACTCACGGCTATGATTGTCACGAAAACTATTTCGCCAATTTAACTTCTTGAACCCATTTTTCAATTAAGGCTTTGCGTTGTTCTGTTGCACCGTATTTTTCAAAGTCATAATTAATTAATTTGAGTTTATTTGGATCAAATGCAGTTGGCGATTGTTCTGCGGTCGTGTTAGTTAAGATTTGTAAAGAATCCCCTTGTTTCCAAGCTAATTCTTGACCTTCTTTTGATAAAGCCCAATCGACGAATAATTTTGCATTATCAATATTACGCGCACCTTTTAAGATACTCACGCCACCTAATTCATACCCCGTTCCTTCGCACGGCACGACTAATTCTAACGGCGCACCATTGCGTTTTTCTAAAGCATAATCATGTAAGAAACCCACGCCGATTGTCGCTTCGCCACGCGCAGAGTTACGTGATGGCGTGATACCCGATTTGGTATATTGAGAAACATTAGGATGTAACGCTTTTAGGAAATCGAATGCCTCTTTTTCGCCCCATAATTGAACAAAAGTTGCCAATGCAGTGTAAGCTGTGCCTGCACTTTGAGGGTCTGCAATTTGAACTTCGCCTTTTAAACGAGGATCGGTTAAGTCTTTCCAGCATTTTGGCACTTCTTTAATGCCTAATTTTGCCAAACGTTCAGTATTCACACCAAAACCTAAGATCCCCATATAAATTGAGGAAACATAATGGCCTTTCGTTTTCGCTGGATCACGGAAACGTTCTACAATTTCATCAATATGTTTGGATTTATAAGGCTCAATTAACCCTAATTCAGCCGCTTGAGCTTGAGGATCAAAAGTACCGCCGAACCAAACATCCGCTTGAGGATTATTTTTTTCAGCTTCAACTTTAGCAAAAGTACTGCCTGAACCATTGCGAATAAAGGATGTTTTCACATCATATTTTTCGCCAAATGCTTTCGTGGTGGTTTCGCACAAAATATTGGTTGCACTACAATATACAACTAAACGACCTTTAGCATTAGCAGAACCAGAAATAGCCAAGCCAGCAGCTAAAAGTGCGGCAGAAACAGAAAGAGAAATTTTGTTGAATTTCATAATACATACTCCTTATTGGATAAAATGCTCAAATCCTACTTAAAAAATAGAAATAATACCGTGATGAAGTTCACAGTTTTTAAAATTCAAGTGAAAAAATAAACGTGAAATTCACCGCACTTTTCTTTATAATTGCAAGAATTTTCCTTACATCGAAACACGATTATGTCAAATCCCTCTTGTATCATCATCGCCATCACAGGTGCATCTGCATCAGGCAAAAGTTCTATCGCTTCCACTGTTCACAAAGAGCTCTGTAATGAACTAGGCTGCCAAGAAATTGGTATCATTACTGAAGACAGTTACTATAAAGATCAAAGTCATTTAGAAATGACTGAGCGGGTAAAAACGAATTACGATCATCCAAACTCTATGGATCGCGATTTACTTATCCAACATTTAAAAAATCTAAAAAATGGCAGTACAGTAGATGTGCCTGTTTATAGCTATGTAGAACATACTCGCACCAACGAAACAACGCATTTCACACCAAAACGAATCGTAATTTTAGAAGGGATTTTATTGCTCACAGACGAAAGAGTACGCCAATTAGCCGATATTTCTGTATTCGTAGACACTCCACTTGATATTTGTTTCATCCGCCGTTTACAACGTGATATGGAAGAACGTGGTCGCTCTCTACAATCAGTGATTGATCAATATCGTGCAACCGTGCGTCCAATGTTCTTACAATTTATTGAGCCGTCTAAACAATATGCGGATATTGTCATTCCTCGTGGTGGTAAAAATCGCATTGCGATCAATATGTTAAAAGCTCAAATCCTTCATTTATTGAATCAAAAATAGGAAATCTTATGCGTCTTTGCGATACTGATATTGAACGCTATCTCGATGATGGCATTATTTCTTTAACACCACGTCCAAATAATGACAAAATCAATGGTGCGACAATTGATGTTCGCTTGGGGAATTCTTTCCGTGTATTTCGTGAACACTCTGCACCTTTCATTGATTTAAGTGGCCCGAAAGAAGAAGTCTCCGCCCAGCTTGAATCAGTAATGAGCGATGAAATTCTTATTCCAGAGGGGGAAGCATTTTTCTTACATCCTGGTACTTTAGCCTTAGCAACCACGCTTGAATCCGTGAAATTGCCAGCCAATATTATCGGTTGGTTAGATGGCCGTTCTTCTTTAGCCCGTTTAGGCTTAATGGTACACGTCACCGCACACCGTATTGATCCAGGTTGGGAAGGAAAAATCGTGCTGGAATTTTATAATTCAGGGAAATTACCATTAGCATTACGCCCAAATATGGTAATTGGTGCGTTAAGTTTTGAAGTATTAAGTGGCGAAGCAAAACGACCATACAGTAGCCGCAAAGATGCAAAATATAAAAATCAACAAAGTGCAGTAGCCAGTCGTATTGACGAAGACAAGGAATAATCAATGAAAAAGTTCGCACTTATCGTAGGGATCGTCTTCTTGGCGATCTTTTCTTTTTTATATATTCAACTTTACCGCGTGCAAAGTGCTATTAATGAACAACTGGCACAACAAAACATTGCCGTTCAGTCAATCAATCTATCATTATTTTCTCCCGCACTTTCCCTTGAAAATATAAAAACTACGCAATTTTCAGCTCAAAAAATTGAAGCTAAATTTAGTTTTTTGCCTCTTTTGTATGGAAACGCAGCACTTCATTCACTGAATATTCAACAGCTCAAATTAACTCAAAACACACAAAATCCTGCCAATGTATCGATAGAGGTTTCGCCTTTTTCGTTAAAACAGCTTTTATCAAAAAAAGTAATATTAAATGGCGAAAACCATATTCGCATTGAATTTAATAAACCTATTTATGGAAAAACAAAAACTTTCCATTTTTCTTTCCATAAAGCGAATTTAGACTTCTCAACATCAGAATCAGCCCCACTTCAATTTGTAGATGCAAGCCTAAATAATCAGCCTATCGGTTATATTGAAACTCACACAGCCCACCAACAAATAGTGACTTATATAAAACCACAATGCGATAACGATTGTTTAGCCGTATTGAAATATCAACAAATAGACAATCAAAGTGCGGTAAATTTTTCGGGTAAATATTTCCCTGTTCAACGCTTATTCGCACTATTAAATTTGCCAGAAATGTTAAGTGGACACGCCGATTTTGATCTTGATTTAAACTTTTCGTCCTCTGCGCTTATTCAAGGAAAATTAAATTTTTTAGCGCAAAATGGCGAAATTCTTGGTGTGAATTTATTGGATATGGTAGCGCAACATTTCCCGATTAATTACAACAATGATTTGTTACAAAACAAAGAATTAAACACTCGCTTTGAACAATTTTACTTACAATTATTTCTCCAACAAAATCAACTCATTGCTGAAAAAATCGAATTAAAAACGCCCGCACTTTTGGGGCAAGGAAAAGGCATCATTAATTTAAATCGAATGGAATGCAATGTGGATATTAATTTAAATTCTACGGATCAACGCTATCAAAATTTAACCCTGCCAATCAATTTTTTTGGTAACTGCAATTCTCCACAATACAAAATTAATTTTACGAAGAAATTCCGCCATCAATTAATTGATGCGATTAAAGAAAAGTTACGTTAATGTCGTTATATTTAAAAGCTGAAAAAATCCAATCATGGCGCGTGCTTATTATGGCTTGCGCAGGATTTATTTTTAATACTACAGAATTTGTACCCGTTGCAATGTTAAGCGATATTGCACAAAGTTTTAATATGCAAACCGCTGATACTGGTTTAATGATGACAGTTTATGCGTGGACAGTGCTAATTATGTCTTTGCCTGCGATGCTTGCCACGGGCAATATGGAACGTAAAAGTCTGCTTATTAAACTTTTCATTATATTTATTGTTGGGCATATTTTATCGGTCATTGCATGGAATTTCTGGATACTACTTCTCGCTCGAATGTGTATTGCATTAGCCCATTCAGTGTTTTGGTCAATTACTGCCTCACTTGTGATGCGCATCTCACCTAAACACAAGAAAACTCAAGCATTAGGAATGCTCGCTATTGGCACCGCACTTGCTACCATCTTAGGCTTACCGATTGGGAGAATCGTCGGACAGCTCGTCGGTTGGCGGGTCACTTTTGGCATTATTGCCGTACTGGCATTATCCATCATGTTTTTAATTATTCGATTATTGCCAAATTTACCCAGTAAAAATGCTGGCTCTATTGCAAGTTTACCCTTGCTTGCTAAACGTCCATTATTACTTTGGCTTTATGTAACAACGGCAATCGTCATTTCAGCACACTTTACTGCTTATACTTATATCGAACCATTTATGATTGATGTCGGGCAATTGGATCCAAATTTTGCCACGGCTGTATTATTAGTTTTTGGTTTCTCAGGTATTGCCGCAAGCCTATTATTTAACAGACTCTACCGATTTGCTCCCACAAAATTTATTGTTGTTTCGATGAGTTTATTAATGTTCTCTCTATTGCTCCTGTTATTTTCAACTGAAGCAATGATAGCAATGTTCAGCCTTGTGTTTATTTGGGGGATTGGCATTTCTTGTATCGGACTATCTCTACAAATGCGCGTACTAAAACTTGCGCCAGATGCAACCGATGTTGCCACAGCTATTTACTCGGGAATTTTCAATGCAGGAATTGGCGCAGGCGCATTATTTGGAAACCTTGCGACAACCTATTTAGGATTAAATGAAATTGGTTATACAGGCGCAGCATTAGGTTTAATCGGTCTCATCATTTTTATTACAACGCACTTAAAATATCGCCATACCTTTCTTCTACAAAACAATAAAAAAATAACCGCACTTTAGTTCTCCAAAAAGAGTTTTAAAAGTGCGGTTAAATCTGTCTAAGTTTTATTTATCTTGCGTTTAACGTTTCGCTTTCTTAATAAATTTCATCAAACGTTTACGTTTACGCAATTGGTTCGGGGTAAGTTTATTTTTGCGTCCTGCAAATGGGTTTGAGCCTTCTTGGAAAAGCAGACGAATCGGTGAACCAATAATTTTTAAGCTCTTACGATAATAATTAGATAAATAACGTTTATAAGAATCTGGTAGTTTATCCATTTGGTTACCGTGAACTACTATAATCGGCGGATTGTAACCACCTGGGTGAGCATATTTTAATTTAATGCGACGACCGCCAATCATCGGCGGTTGGTGCTCATCCGTTGCCATTTGCAAAATACGAGTTAAAAGCGAAGTCGTCATTTTTTGAGTGGCACAAGCATAGGCTTCTTTAATCGAATCAAAAAGATTACCAACACCACTTCCGTGCAAGGCTGAAATAAAATGCACTCGAGCAAAATCAATAAAATCTAAACGACGATCAAGTTCAGATTTCACACGATCTTTCACTTCTTGATCTAAACCATCCCATTTATTCACGACGATCACTAGAGAACGCCCTGCATTTAAAATAAAGCCGAGCAAAGATAAATCCTGATCAGAAATGTTCTCTCTCGCGTCAATAGTCAATAACACAACATTAGCATCTTGAATCGCTTGTAAGGTTTTAATCACAGAGAATTTTTCCACTGCCAAATGCACTTTACCACGCTTACGCACACCAGCCGTATCGATCAAGGTATATTGCTGTCCATCACGCTCCATTGGAATATAAATACTATCACGTGTCGTACCTGGCATATCAAAAACCACGACACGATCTTCGCCTAAAATACGATTGGTTAAAGTGGATTTACCCACATTTGGACGACCAACAATGGCAATCTTAATATTTTTATCTTGCTCTTCTTCCGATTCCTCTAAAGCCTCATTAAGTAAGGCCGTATCTTCTTCTGAATCAAAATCGAATTCTTGTTCCCATTCGTCTTGTTCTTCCTCAGAAGTGCGGTCATTTTCATCGGTGTTTTCCATTTTTTCCGCAAAAGGCGCAAGTACTTGTTCCATTAACTGAGTGACACCACGGCCTTGTGAGGCTGCGATTTGCTCAATTTCTCCTAAACCTAACTGATAAAATTCAGCACAATGAGAATTCGCATCAATACCATCGGTTTTATTTGCCACCACCACAGTAATTTTGTTTTGACGTTGGCGTAAATAATTAGCAATACCAATATCAGCTGCCGTTAAACCTGCACGAGCATCCACAAGGAAAAGAACAATATCCGCTTCATCAATAGCAAGCAAAGATTGCTCCGCCATTTTTTCTTCTACGCCCTCTTCCGTTCCATCAATACCGCCAGTATCAATAACAATAAAATCATAGCCAGCAATATGTGCGTGACCATATTTTCTATCACGAGTTAAACCTGGAAAATCAGCGACTAACGCATCTCTCGTACGAGTAAGGCGATTAAATAATGTGGATTTTCCCACATTCGGGCGACCAACAAGGGCGACGACTGGAGTTGCCATAAAAAATCTCTTATTTTGTCAAAAATGGCGGCTATTATATCGGAAGTTAAAGGATTGGTAAAAAATGATTTCAACAAGGAAAAGAAAAAGCCACAGGATACAATCCTATGGCTTTCTAAATACTGTTTATTTATCTATAACTTAACGTTATAATAATCTCGCTTTCAAGGATTCAGCTTGAAAGCGAGTGTTGCGCTTTTTCGCAACGTTTGAAGAGGATAAGAAAATGATTAAACTCATTATCCTTGTTGTCATTTTATTGTTAGTGAGCCAGACCGCTTACTAATAAGACAACATACTAGGGAGTAGCAGCTCCCTAGTTCTTCAAATCTTAAAAGTTTACTTTATTTTTGTCAAGGATGAATAAATTTCAGATACAAAAAAAGCACCCTTAGGTGCTATCTTTATTTATCTTAATTGGCGGAATGGACGGGACTCGAACCCGCGACCCCCTGCGTGACAGGCAGGTATTCTAACCAGCTGAACTACCACTCCGAGATAAGATATTGATTTTAAATTGGCGGAATGGACGGGACTCGAACCCGCGACCCCCTGCGTGACAGGCAGGTATTCTAACCAGCTGAACTACCACTCCGCTAAGTGGTGCGTATCTTAATGATGAACACAAATCTCGTCAATCTTTTTTTATTAAATTTTACTTACCTGCTTAAATTCCACACGATTAATGCACATTATTATTGCCAAAGCGTTTATCCCAAAGACAATTATTTCCACTTTTTTTATTAAGCATCTTTAATAATTCTAAATGCGCTTGTAGCTCATCATTAGTAGGTTGAAGTAATTTTAAATTGTGCGAAAAATCTACCGCACTTTTTATTTCTTCCGCCGTTTTTTCTTGCACAACACGGATAACTTCAGACTCAACAGATTCTTCTTCATCGAATAAATTTGTTTGCCCCCCCGTCATCATCAAATAAACATCCGCCAAGATCTCGGCATCCAGTAACGCACCGTGCAAAGTACGTTTGCTGTTATCAATACCTAAACGATCACAAAGTGCGTCCAAATTATTGCGTTTTCCAGGATACATCTGACGCGCCATTTGTAGCGTATCTGTTACCAAACAAATATCGTCAGTTTTCACATTAAGGTTAAGTTTACGAAATTCATAATCCATAAATCCAACGTCAAAGGGCGCATTGTGAATAAGCAATTCCGCACCATTAATATAATCCAAAAAATCTTGGGCAACTTCTTTGAATTCAGGTTTATCCGCTAACATTTCATCAGTAATACCATGAACTTTAATCGCATCAGGATCAACGGAGCGATCTGGCTTAATATAAATATGGAAATTATTACCTGTGTAACGACGATTTATTAATTCAACTGCACCAATTTCAATAATGCAGTGTCCTTCATAATGTGCACCGAGCTGACTCATACCTGTAGTTTCAGTATCTAACACAATTTGGCGATTGGGATTAATCATTTGTTCAACCTATCTCTTTCCATTAAAATACCTGCCATTCTACACAACAACCTTTTTGTTATGCAAAAACAGATTGAAATTTTTACTGATGGATCTTGCTTAGGTAATCCAGGGGCGGGCGGAATTGGTGCCGTATTGCGTTATAAACAGCATGAAAAAATGCTCTCCAAAGGCTATTTCAAAACCACCAATAATCGAATGGAATTACGCGCTGTCATTGAAGCATTAAATACATTAAAAGAACCTTGCTTGATCACGCTTTATAGTGATAGCCAATATATGAAAAACGGCATAACAAAATGGATCTTTAACTGGAAAAAAAATAATTGGAAAGCAAGTTCTGGAAAGCCTGTAAAAAACCAAGATTTATGGATAGCCTTAGATGAATCCATCCAACGTCATAAAATTAATTGGCAATGGGTAAAAGGTCATGCAGGACACAGAGAAAATGAAATTTGCGATGAATTAGCAAAAAAAGGGGCAGGAAATCCGACATTGGAAGATATGGGGTATTTTGAAGAATAAAACATACTTGATTTTTTTTCATAAAATGACTATATTAGCAAAAGAGTTAGGAGTGCTGGACTTTATAATATGCAGAACGCTGAGCGATTGACTCACCTAACTCACCGAATTTAACCCAATAGATTATTTTTATAATTTATTGGGTTTTTTTAAGGAGAAATTTATGTATTTATTATACGCTGATGAATCAGGATCGATAGATGATCCTAATGGTGATTTCTTTGTTTTAGCTGGATGTTGCTTATTTGAACGTCAAACACATTGGGTTGATAATAAACTTGAAAGTATCGCAAATCGCTTTAGTGGATATTTTGGAGAAAGGCATTGCGAATTACACGGCAGCCCAATGTTTAGTGGTCGAGATGGATGGAAGTTAGCAGCAAGCGTACCAGAACGAGTTCAAGCTGTTGTAGATTCTTTAGATTTACTTGACCATGAACACGGTAAAATCCCTATTTTTATTTCAGTTATAGAAAAATCACTTTTCAGCGATAGAAGCAAAATTATTCCAACAGCATTTAAAGATATTGCTTTTGCATTTGATAGTTTTTTAAAAAATATTTATTACAAAAATCAAAGCCAAAAACAAAGAGGTATTATGATTTTTGATAATTCAACATCAGAAAGAATGATACAAGATTTATCCTACACCTATAAACATATAGGCAAAGGGGATGACAAACTAAGAAATTTTGCAGAAGTTCCAATGTTTATTGATTCTAAAGCATCAAGGATTATTCAGCTAGCTGATTTAGTCGCCTATTGGATATATCGTTATTACCAAAGCAAAGACAATAGAGGATTTAATTTAATCAGTCCACATATTTACCAATATGCCAAGCACAAAATTGGGCTTATTGAACATATTTCTGAAGAAACAAGAAAGGAGCTACTAGAAAATGCTAATGACCAAGGGTATCCGTTTCCAAACGCCTCTTTGTAAAGATTAAAACTTAATTTATCTAATCACAACCAATCAAAAAAAGAACAAAAAACAATCAAATTTATTTAAAAAGTGTGATCTTGATGAGATTTCAAGAAAATTAAAATTTTGGAGTATTGACATAAAAATTTTTTTTTGCGAACATGTCGCTCGTCGCTCGCCTATTTTGTTTGGTGATTAGACAATTCTATTGGAAAACAATTCTATTGGAAGACAATTCTATTGGAAAAAAGTTCAATCATAGATAGTAACAACCATAAGGAATACAAATTATGAAAAAAACACTTGCAGCATTAATCGTTGGTGCATTCGCAGCTTCAGCAGCAAACGCGGCTGTTGTTTATAACAACGAAGGGACTAAGGTAGAATTAGGTGGTCGTTTAAGCGTTATCGCAGAACAAAGTAGTAACACTCTAGATGATCAAGAACAGCAACACGGTGCATTACGCAATCAAGGTTCACGTTTCCACATTAAAGCAACGCATAACTTCGGTGATGGTTTCTATGCACAAGGTTATTTAGAAACTCGTTTTGTTACAGATGGCACTAAAGACAAAGCAGATCACTTCGGTGATATTACAACCAAATATGCTTATGTTACTTTAGGAAATAAAGCATTCGGTGAAGTAAAACTTGGTCGTGCGAAAACTATTGCTGATGGCATCACAAGTGCAGAAGATAAAGAATATGGTGTTCTCAACAATAGTAAATATGTTCCTACTAATGGTAATACCGTTGGCTACACTTTTAAAGGTATCGATGGTTTAGTATTAGGCGCTAATTATTTATTAGCACAAGGGCGTAATCCTACTGGCTTTACTGATCCTGCAGGAGAAGTTACTCCACAATCAATCAGCAATGGCGTTCAGGTTGGTGCAAAATATGATGCAAACAACATTATTGCAGCTATTGCTTTTGGTCGTACAAATTATAGAGAAAGTCTAAGACAGAATTTCTTAGCTTCAAGTAGAAAACAACAAGTAGAGGGTGTGCTTTCAACTTTAGGCTATCATTTTAGTGATTTAGGCTTATTAGTGTCTCTAGATAGTGGCTATGCAAAAACTAAAAACCATAAAGAGCCAGCAGGCAACAGAGGCGTCGCAAACAACAGAAAACCAGCATACGACGAAAAACGCTATTTCGTATCTCCAGGTTTCCAATATGAATTAATGGAAGATACTAATGTCTATGGCAACTTCAAATATGAACGCACTTCTGTAAATCAAGGTAAAAACACACGTGAACAGGCAGTATTATTCGGTGTAGATCATAAACTTCACAAACAAGTATTAACCTATATTGAAGGTGCTTACGCGAGAACTAAAACAAATGATAAAGGTAAAGCGGAAAAAACTGAAAAAGAAAAATCAGTGGGTGTAGGTTTACGCGTTTACTTCTAATTATTTGTTAGAAATACATTATTAAAAGCAAGGCGAATCGAAAGATTCGCTTTTTTTTTGCTTAAAATCAAGTTAAAAAATGATTAAGTTAAAAAATGATTAAGTTAAAAGTGTATAAATATTTAGGCTATTTTATATAGTCAAAATATTAATAAAAAAATCTGTGACATATATCACAGATTTTTAAATCAATTAACTATTTAAGTGTTTACTCTTAATTCTCTTTCCACTTTCCGTTTACTACTGTGCCGATTACTTGGTAATTTGGCGTAAACACGGCTAAGTTCGCTATCTTACCTTTTTCTACCGAACCTAAACGATCATCTACACCAATTGCACGAGCTGGGTAAAGGTTACTCATTCTAATGGCTTCCGCAAGAGGAATTTCGACATATTCTACCGCATTTTTAATAGATTCCATCATTGTGATTGATGCCCCTGCAATTGTGCCATTCGCATCATAGCAACGCCCTTCTTTGATATAAATTGTTTTTCCTACAAAGGTAAAACTTTCTAGTTCTGGCGGTGCGCCTGCCGCTGCAATAGAGTCAGTCACAATACAAAGTTTGTCGCCTTTGATTTTTTTATCAATGCGAACATTGCCGTAATTGATATGCACACCATCGACGATAATGCCAGTGTAAACATCAGAATCTAATACTGCACCCACTACGCCCATTGCACGTCCAGAACTAATTGGCGACATCGCATTATGCAAGTGAGTCGCAAAAGTTGCGCCTTTGTGGAATGCGGCTTTAGCCACTTCATAAGTGGCATTAGAATGGCCTACAGAGACAATAATGCCCGCTTTCACAAAATCAGGCGTATAGTTAATAGTTGGGTTTTCTGCGGCAATGGTTATTTTTGTAATCACATCACCATTTTCGCAGAGAAAATCTTTCATTTCAGGCGTAATTTCACGAATATATTCGGGACGGTGTACGCCTTTTTTCTCAATGCTGAGATAAGGCCCTTCAATATGTAAACCAAGTGCTTGGTTTTTATGCTTGTTTAAATATTCACGCATAATTTTTACCGCACTTTTTATATTTTCATCAGGCGCGGTAATAAAAGTGGGAAGGAAACTTGTACAACCTGATTTTAAGTTAGTTTCCTGCATAATTTCCAAGGTTTCAACGCTGGTTTGGTCGTTAAACATCACGCCACCACAGCCATTTAATTGCAGATCAATAAAACCAGCCGTTAAATTATTACCTTGTAAATCAATGGTTTTGATACCTGTTTCTAATTCAGCTTGGGGGATCACTGCTTCAATAATTTCACCGTTAATAATTACAGCAAAATCACGTAAAACATCATATTTTGTGTAAATTACACAATTAATTAATGCGTATTTCATATTTTGTTCCTAATATCAACATCAGTGATTATAGGGCGAATGTAATTCGCCCCTACATAAAGATCAAGAATAGATCTCTATTTATCCTGATAATCCGTACCAGCAACCGCGCCTTCTAATTCAGTAAAATATTTCACGGTTTTCACTTTTAACTCTTGTTGTGCAGCTTCATCACAAACAAGCACGAAATGACGGTGCATTTGTAATGCACTGACTGTCCATAAATGGTTAATACTGCCTTCAACTGCAGCTTGCACTGCCAGTGCTTTTTGATGTCCTGTTGCTAAAATCATCACTTCTTCTGCATCTAATAATGTACCGACACCAATGGTTAAAGCATATTTCGGCACTTGAGTGACATCGTTATTAAAGAAGCGTGAATTTGCAATCAATGTATCTTGCGTTAGGGTTTTAATACGGGTGCGAGAACTTAATGAAGAAGCAGGCTCATTAAATGCGATATGTCCATCTACGCCAACCCCCCCCATAAACAGATGAATTTTGCCGTAGGATTTAATTTTTTCTTCATAACGACGGCATTCTGCATTATGGTCATCGGTATTGCCGTTAAGAATATTGATATTTTCAGGTAAAATATCGATATGATTGAAAAAATTGTTATACATAAAGCTGTGGTAACTTTCAGGGTGTTCCTCTGGTAAACCCACATATTCATCCATATTGAAAGTCACTACGTGTTTGAAACTCACTTTGCCTGCTTGATAAAGTCGAATCAGTTCTTGATAAGTTTTTAGTGGTGTTCCGCCAGTAGGTAACCCCAATACAAAAGGACGCTCGGCGGTAGGTTTAAAATCGTTGATACGATTGATGATATGTTGTGCAGCCCAACAACTGACTTGTTGTTCTGTTTGTAACGGAATAAAACGCATATTAGCCTTCCTTTATTATTAGCCACAAATCAATGCTCCTATTCATATCGTAGTGGGCTTTAGCCCACCAATCTTATCGGATATATGGTGGGCTAAAGCCCACCCTACGGCAAAGGATCATGATAAGTGCAGTAATTTTCTATCTTGTTTTTAAAAAGAAATTCTTTTGCTCCAATAATTTACCACAAAGCAATAGAAGTTGTCCCCTTCCGCCCTTCGGGCACCTTCCCCCGTAAACAGGGGAAGGAAAGTTCTTGCTGACTTGTTGTTCTGTTTGTAACGGAATAAACAGAGGAAGGCAAGTTCTTGCTGGCTTGCTGTTCTGTTTGTAACGGAATAAAACGCATATTAGCCTTCCTTTATTATTAGCCACAAATCAATGCTCCTATTCATATCGTAGTGGGCTTTAGCCCACCAATCTTATCGGATATATGGTGGGCTAAAGCCCACCCTACGGCAAAGGATCATGATAAGTGCAGTAATTTTTTATCTTTATGACAAAAATTTCGCTTTCAAGTCTTTTGCTTTTGCAACCTGTTCTGCTGTTGCTTTTGATGTCATTGGTTCACGGCAATAACCTGCATCCACCCCTTCTAATTTAAGCAATTCTTTGATGGTTAAATATAAACCGTTCGCTAAAATGCCTTCAATTAAATCGTTGGTTACGTGTTGAATTTCTAACGCTTCGGCTAATTTACCTGCTTTGGTTAATTCAAAAATTTGACGAGCACGAACGCCGTTTACGTTAAAGGTTGAACCAATTGCACCATCCACACCAAGTGATGCCGCAGGTAACATCATTTCATCAAAACCTGCCCAAATTAAGTGGTTTGGATAAGCTTTTTTCAAACGTTCTAATAAGTAGAAATCGCCTGCTGTGAATTTTACCCCTAATACTTTCGGGTTTTTGTAAAGTTCACCGAATTGTTCAATGCCCATATTCACGCCAGTTAAGAAGGGAATAGAGTACACGATCATATTGTTGCCTGTTTCAGCGATGATGGTGTCGTAATAATGTTTAATTTCAGGGAAGCTAAATTTGTAATAGAATGGCGTCACTGCAGATAAGCAGTCGTAGCCTAATTCTGTTGCATATTTACCTAATTCCACCGCTTCTTTTAAGTTTACGCTGCCCACTTGAGCAATTAGTGCGATTTGATCTTTTGCTTCATCTTTTGCAATGCGGAAGATTTCTTTTTTCTCTTCCGTTGAAAGCATAAAGTTTTCGCCTGTTGAACCGCCCACATATAAGCCATCAACTTTCATTTTGTCGATATTATGGCGGATAATTTGGCGTAAACCTTTTTCATTAATGGTGCCATCTTCATTAAATGACACTAATAATGCACTGAAAATACCTTTTAAATCACGCATAAGTTTTCTCCTATTTTATACGTTGTTCAAGAATTACATTGAGAGTTTTTTGTTTAGTTTGAGCGGCAATTTCTTCTTCGCCCTGCACTAACAAAGCATAAATTAAATCTAATACAAAAAGCTGTGCAATTTTGGTGCCAATAGAATCGCCTTGTAACTTGCCTTGTTTATTACCATTTACCAAAACATAATCAGCATATTCTGTCACGGGGGAACGCAAACTATGCGTCAATGCCACTGTTGTTGCACCATTTTGTTTTGCGATTTTGATGGTATGTGCCGTTTCAGCAGAATAACCAGAATGGCTTAAACCAATTGCCACATCAGAAGACGTAAGTAACGCTGCCTGCATATACATAAAATGATTATTACCTGAAGCATCCACTTGAAAACCAATACGCATCAGCTTATTTTTAGCATCTTCAGCCGTTACGCCAGATGAACCCACACCAAATAAAAAAATACGGCGTGCTTTTTTAAGTACTTTAACAACTTCTTCAAGCTGTTTTAAATCAAGTAAATTAATCGTTTCTTCCATGACATTAGCAACCGCCGTTTGCAATTTTTGTGCAATAGTGAGCGAATCATCACTTGGCATAATTTCTGTTTCAAGTATGCTTTCATCTTGATTATCTTTCGTCGCAAGTTCAATAGAAAGCTCTAGTTTGAACTCGCTGAAACCTTTAAAACCAATGGTTCGACAAAAACGGACGAGCGTAGCTTCTCCAACTTGCAAATGTTTAGCGATTTCTGAAAGGGAGCATTGAGAGACTAAATCAGGCGAACGCAAAATCGTATCGGCAATTTTTTTCTCTGATTTAGTTAAACTCTGGTAAAGTGAGCCAATTTTGTTTAACACATTTCCCGATTTAGCCATAAATTGTTCCTTCAGGCTTATCCAGTAAAACATCTTTTACCCAATAAGCTGCGCCAATTAAACCTGCATCTTGTCCAAATTTAGCGGTTTCAATTTCACAACAATATATCGAAGGAAAATCTTGTAAATATTTTTCAACCAAAGATAAATATCCCTCAGCTAATCCCACACTGCCACCAATCGCGATTTTTTGAATATCTAAACTAATCACTAAATCAGCAATTAAATTAGCAATGGCTTTCGCAGAACGCTCGACAAGTGCGGTCGCTTTTTCATCATTTTTTCTAAAACGCTCAAACACTTCTTTTGGATCGCACGGCTCTTCCCATTGGGAAGAAACTGCTTCAATTGCTCGCCCTGAAGCAATCGCTTCGACACAACCTCGACGCCCACAACCACAGATCGCACCATTTGGATCAGCTAATGTATGACCAATATGCCCAGCAATACCACGAGAACCTGTCTGCAAAATTTGGTTCAGCACAATCCCTCCGCCAACTCCTGTTGAAACGGTAATAAAAACAAAATTTGATACCTGTTCAGAATTTTGCAATTGATATTCCGCATAAGTCGCAGCTTGTGCATCATTTAATAAACCAATCGGTTTATCCGTATGTTTTGCAATACTCGCTTTAAGTGGAAATTCCGCCAAGCCACCTAAGTTTTTCGGATTTAATGCACTTAAAATGCCATTATTGATGATCCCCGTAGATGCTACCGCTACATAATCAAACTGCCCTTCATAATCAGCAAGCAATTTGCCTAACGCTTGGTGCATTCCCTCCACTACATTTTCACGTGGTGTATGAATTTGCTGACGTTGCTCAATTTCGCCATTTTTTACAATCGCCGCAGCAATTTTTGTCCCACCAATATCTAGTGCTAAACAACGCATAACTTATCCTTATAGTGTAAAGTCTTTTCTCACACGTCTTACGACTATCTTGCAGATTTCACTGAATTAGCAAACCAACTCACAATATGTTCAAGACGAGTTAAGGCTGAACCTACAGTCACGCAATCTGCACCAATTTCAATTGCCACTTTTGCTAATTCTGGTGTGTTGTAGCGACCTTCCGCCATCACAAAACAACCCGCTGCTTTTAAATCTTTCACTAATTGATAATCCGGTTCTTCTGGCACTGAGCCACCTGTATAACCCGACATCGTACTGCCGACAATATCAAAACCAAGCGCTTTACAATACAAGCCTTCTTCTAAATTAGAACAATCTGCCATTGCCAAACAGCCCATTTCGTGGATTTTTTTCACCGCACTTTCAATATCCACAGGACGTGGGCGTTTAGTGCCATCTACTGCAATAATATCCGCGCCAGCATTGGCTAGATCTTCAATATCTTGTAAAAACGGCGTAATACGCACGGGACTATCAGGCAAATCACGTTTTACAATTCCGATAATCGGAACATTCACAAAAGGACGGGTTGCTTTAAGGTTATCAACCCCCTCAATACGTAAGCCAGAAGCTCCGCCCATAACTGAAGCCTGAGCCATAGCAGAAACGATTTCAGGTTTATCCATTGGGCCATCATCGACAGGTTGGCAAGAAGAAATAAGACCATATTGAATTTGAGAAAGTACTTCTTGATAAGATAATTTAGACATATAACACCCCTCATTTAAATCTGAATAAATCACTTTAAAATTAATTTAATCCACACAAAACAATCTTTTATAAGTTGTAATATGCTTATATTTTCATCATTTAACATTATTATATGAAAAAGAAATGCCATTTTAAAGAATATTTTTGAAGTGTTTTTTCATAAATGTGATCAACTTCTCATTTTTGAAATAAAACTCGTAAAACTATTTTAAATTTGTTTTTTTACTCTTAGAATTGCTCTCGAATCCTATTTTTGGGGAGAAAACATACATTTTTTGCCTAAATTGATTCTCATATTACGGGGTTAATATATTCCCCTTTCCAACATAAGTTCACACAGGAGCGAATATGATGAAATTGACAAAACTTTTCCTTGCTACAGCCATTTCTTTAGGCGTATCTTCTGCTGTTCTTGCCGCTGATTATGACTTGAAATTCGGTATGAATGCTGGAACTTCATCAAATGAATATAAAGCGGCAGAAATGTTTGCCAAAGAAGTCAAAGAAAAATCACAGGGTAAAATTGAAATTTCACTTTATCCAAGTTCACAATTAGGTGATGACCGCGCAATGTTAAAACAATTAAAAGACGGTTCTCTCGACTTCACCTTTGCAGAATCTGCTCGCTTCCAGCTGTTTTACCCTGAAGCGGCAGTATTTGCCTTACCTTATGTTATTAGCAACTACAATGTTGCACAAAAAGCCTTATTCGATACAGAATTTGGTAAAGATTTAATTAAAAAAATGGATAAAGATCTTGGCGTGACTTTACTTTCCCAAGCTTATAACGGAACTCGCCAAACGACTTCAAATCGTGCAATCAACAGTATTGCAGATATGAAAGGCTTAAAACTTCGTGTGCCAAATGCAGCAACAAACTTAGCCTATGCTAAATATGTTGGCGCATCACCAACACCAATGGCATTTTCTGAAGTTTATCTTGCGTTACAAACCAATGCCGTCGATGGTCAAGAAAACCCGTTAGCAGCGGTGCAAGCACAAAAATTCTATGAAGTGCAAAAGTTCTTAGCAATGACTAATCACATTTTGAATGACCAACTTTATTTAGTAAGCAACGAGACTTATAAAGAACTCCCTGAAGATCTTCAAAAAGTCGTAAAAGATGCTGCCGAAAATGCAGCAAAATATCACACTAAATTATTCGTAGATGGAGAAAAAGATTTAGTCACATTCTTTGAAAAACAAGGCGTGAAAATTACACATCCTGATCTTGTCCCATTTAAAGCATCAATGAAGCCGTATTATGCTGAGTTTGTAAAACAAACTGGTCAAAAAGGTGAAGCAGCTTTAAAACAAATTGAAGCAATCAATCCATAATCCCTCTTTAGTGTGCTGTAATGGCACACTACATTCCCTTATTCTTCATTAAACGGAGTGAAGTATGAAATATATTAATAAGCTTGAAGAATGGCTGGGTGGCACATTATTTATTGCCATTTTCGGTATTCTTATCGCTCAAATTCTTTCACGCCAAGTTTTTCATTCTCCGTTAATTTGGAGTGAAGAACTCGCCAAGCTCTTATTTGTTTACGTGGGTATGTTGGGTATCAGCGTTGCTGTGAGAAAACAAGAACACGTATTTATTGATTTTTTAACTAATCTAATGCCCGAAAAAATCAGAAAATTTACAAATACGTTTGTACAATTATTAGTCTTTGTATGTATTTTCTTATTTATTCATTTCGGTATTCGTACTTTTAACGGCGCATCATTCCCTATTGATGCCTTAGGAGGCATTTCTGAAAAATGGATTTTCGCAGCACTGCCTGTTATCGCAATATTAATGATGTTTCGCTTTATCCAAGCGCAAACCCTAAACTTTAAGACAGGGAAAAGCTATTTACCTGCGACTTTCTTTATCATAAGTGCGGTCATTTTATTTGCGATTTTATTTTTCGCGCCAGATTGGTTCAAAGTATTACGTATTAGCAATTATATAAAACTCGGTTCAAGTTCAGTCTATGTCGCCTTACTCGTTTGGCTCATCATTATGTTTATCGGTGTCCCTGTAGGTTGGTCCTTATTTATTGCTACTCTACTTTATTTTTCTATGACACGTTGGAATGTCGTAAATGCCGCAACTGAAAAATTAGTCTATAGCCTAGACAGCTTCCCATTACTTGCCGTGCCGTTTTATATTTTAACGGGCATTCTAATGAATACAGGTGGGATTACCGAACGTATTTTTAATTTCGCTAAAGCCTTACTCGGTCATTACACAGGAGGAATGGGACACGTTAATATCGGTGCAAGTTTATTGTTCTCTGGTATGTCAGGTTCAGCACTTGCTGATGCTGGGGGCTTAGGTCAATTAGAAATCAAATCAATGCGTGATGCTGGTTATGACGATGATATTTGCGGAGGAATTACTGCTGCTTCTTGTATTATTGGGCCATTAGTTCCGCCAAGTATTGCAATGATTATTTACGGTGTAATTGCCAATGAATCTATCGCAAAACTCTTTATTGCAGGTTTTATTCCAGGTGTATTAATTACTTTAGCTTTAATGGCAATGAATTATCGCATTGCCAAAAAACGAGGTTATCCACGAACACCAAAAGCTACGAGAGAACAACTTTGCAGCAGCTTTAAACAATCTTTTTGGGCAATCTTAACGCCGTTATTAATTATCGGTGGTATTTTTTCAGGATTATTCAGTCCAACAGAATCTGCCATTGTTGCAGCCGCATACTCTGTAATTATTGGTAAATTTGTGTATAAAGAATTAACCTTAAAAAGCTTATTTAATAGTTGCATAGAAGCAATGGCAATTACGGGCGTAGTCGCCTTAATGATTATGACCGTGACTTTCTTTGGCGATATGATTGCCCGTGAACAAGTCGCAATGCGTGTTGCTAATGTGTTTGTTGCCGTTGCCGATTCGCCTTTAACCGTATTGGTAATGATTAACGCACTGTTACTTTTTCTTGGAATGTTCATTGATGCCCTAGCATTACAATTTTTAGTATTACCAATGCTTATTCCTATCGCAATGCAATTCAATATTGACTTAATCTTCTTTGGTGTAATGACCACATTAAATATGATGATTGGTATTCTTACCCCACCAATGGGAATGGCTCTCTTTGTTGTTGCTCGTGTAGGTAATATGTCAGTTTCCACGGTAACCAAAGGCGTATTACCGTTCTTGATTCCCGTTTTCGTCACATTAGTATTAATCACGATTTTCCCACAAATCATCACATTTGTGCCAAATCTATTGATACCATAATAAAAAGTGCGGTTGAAAAACATTAAATTTTTTAACCGCGCTTTCATCGTTTTCGTAAGTTACATCTGCCGTATCTTACAATACAAAAGGGTGCAATAACTGCACTTTATCAACGCCTATTCAATGCCGTTTAATGAATAGAAAACTGTAAACACAACTCAAAATGGGGTTTATTATGAAACTAACTAAAACAGCATTATGTACCGCACTTTTTGCTACCTTTACTTTTTCAGCGAACGCACAAACTTATCCTGATTTACCAGTGGGGATCAAAGGAGGAACAGGCGCATTAATTGGCGACACAGTTTATGTGGGATTAGGTTCTGGTGGCGATAAATTCTATACCTTAGACCTAAAAGATCCTTCAGCACAATGGAAAGAAATTGCTACATTTCCGGGTGGCGAACGCAATCAACCTGTTGCAGCCGCAGTGGATGGAAAACTTTATGTATTCGGTGGTTTACAAAAAAATGAAAAAGGCGAACTTCAACTCGTTAATGACGCTTATCGCTATAACCCAAGCGATAATACTTGGATGAAACTTCCTACTCGTTCTCCCCGTGGTTTAGTAGGATCAAGTGGCGCATCTCACGGAGATAAAGTTTATATTTTAGGCGGCTCTAATCTCTCTATATTTAATGGTTTCTTCCAAGACACTGTGGCGGCAGGAGAAGATCAAGCGAAAAAAGATGAAATCGCAGCAGCTTACTTCGATCAACGTCCAGAAGATTATTTCTTTACAACAGAATTATTGAGCTATGAACCCTCAACCAACAAATGGCGCAATGAAGGACGCATTCCATTCTCTGGTCGTGCTGGTGCAGCCTTTACAATTCAAGGTAATGATCTAGTGGTTGTCAATGGCGAAATTAAACCTGGACTTCGCACCGCTGAAACCCATCAAGGTAAATTCACTGCTAAAGGTGTGCAATGGAAAAACTTACCTGACTTACCTGCACCAAAAGGCAAATCACAAGATGGTTTAGCTGGTGCACTTTCAGGTTATAGTAACGGTCATTATTTAGTCACTGGTGGCGCAAATTTTCCAGGTTCAATCAAACAATTCAAAGAAGGAAAACTTCACGCACATAAAGGTTTAAGCAAAGCTTGGCATAACGAAGTTTATACGTTGAATAATGGTAAATGGCGCATCGTTGGGGAATTACCAATGAATATTGGTTATGGTTTTTCTGTATCTTACAATAATAAAGTTTTACTGATTGGCGGTGAAACTGATGGAGGTAAGGCTTTAACTAGCGTCAAAGCAATAAGCTATGACGGTAAAAAATTAACCATCGAATAATTTATCACAGAATAGTGCATAAAATTTATAATAATCAAAAGCGGCGAAATTTATCGCCGCTTTATGCAAAATAAAAGTAATTAAAGCAAAATTAAGACAAATTTTGACCGCACTTTAAATGCGCTATAAAGAGCTGGCATTTTTATTAATAAGATTTAGCGATGTTATTTATTCCACCACCACTACTCTGTTTATTCATTGCCATAGCAATGTATTTTTTGCCAAAGATTGCTAGTTATTCTGTCCATTTTTCAGTGATTGTTTTTGTTATTTCCCTTTCATTTTTGATTGCTTTAAGCAGCGTTATGCAATTCTTTATATGTAAAACCTCCATTAATCCTCGTGACTTTAAAGGCACAACAAAATTAGTTTCCACAGGCATATTTCGATTTAGCCGTAACCCAATGTATTTAAGTTTGCTGTTAATTTTGCTTGCTTGGACGCTTTGGTTAGGTAATAGTTTGGCTTGGTTAGGCGTAATTATCTTTATATTAGTGATAAACCAGTTTCAAATAGCCCGAGAAGAAGCCTATTTGGAAAGTAAATTTGGCGATGAATATCGTCGTTACAAACAAAAAGTAAGACGTTGGCTATAAAAAAACACCTTCACGAGGAAGGTGCTTTTATCAAATTAAACTCTATTTTTTCGGTGCCTGCATAAAGCGGAAGAAATCACTATCTGGTTTTAAAATCATTATATTGTCAGAATTTGCAAAACTCGCTTCATAGGCTTTTAAGCTACGCACAAAAGTAAAGAATTCTGGTTCTTGAGCAAAAGCATCTGAATATAATTTTGCTGCAGCTGCATCGCCTGAACCTCGTAATTCTTGTGCAGTTTTATTTGCATTAGCAAGAATTAACGTCACTTTGCGATCTACATCAGCTTGAATAAATGCTGCTTTTTCTTTCCCTTGAGAACGATGTTCACGCGCCACTGCATCACGTTCTGCACGCATACGTTGGTAAATCGAAGAAGAGACTTCATCTGGTAAATTAATTTGTTTTACACGCACATCGATCACTTCAATACCTAATTCTGCCGTACTGTCTTGTCCTGAACTTAAAGCTTTTTTTGCCCCTTCCATTAATTCTCCACGTGTACCAGAAACAATATCTTTAATCGTGCGTGAACCAATTTCAGAACGTAAACGGTCGTTTACTTTACGACTTAATAAATTTGCAGCTTGAGCATAATCGCCACCGCCAGTAGATGTGTAGAATCGACCAAAATCACTGATTTTCCATTTCACATAAGAATCCACTAGCAAATCTTTTTTCTCAACAGTAACAAAACGTGTTGCAGAGCCATCTAAAGTACGAATACGCGCATCTAAAACTTTGATGCTATCAATTAAAGGCACTTTAAAATGCAAGCCTGGTTCATATACAACCACTTTGTTATCAGCATCACGCTGTACTTTGTTAAATCGTAACATAATGCCACGCGTACCTTCCGTTACAACGACGATACTAGAATAAACGACTGCCGCAATCACGAAAATAACAGGTAATAAAAATCTACGCATTAGTTAAATCTCCCTTGACGAATCGGCGCAACGGTAGTCGGCTGAGGCTGATAAGAATTTTGACGTTCTGGCACAGTAAAAGCAGGCGAAGAATTGACCGCACTTGGCGCACTTGTTACCGATTTTTTGCCCATAATTTGCTCTAGCGGTAACACAGTTAAATTATTACCATTATTGCCATCAAGCATTACTTTTGGGGTATTTGCCATCACTTTTTCCATCGTCTGAATATATAAACGCTCACGCAGTAAATCTGGTGCAGCCTTAAATTCTGGCAACAAGCGTTGCAAACGTTCCACTTCACCTTTTGCATCTAACACGATACGATCTTTATAAGCTGTTGCTTCTTCAAGAATACGTTGCGCATCACCACGTGCAATCGGTTCTTTCTCACGCGCATAGGCTTCCGCTTCACGAATAAAACGTTGTTCATCTTCCTGCGCTTTAATTGCATCATCAAACGCATCTTTTACTTCTTCAGGTGGGCGTGCAGATTGGAAGTTCACATCAATAACCTCAAGTCCCATATCATAGGATTTGATAATTTCATTCAAAGCTTTCCAAGTATTTTCACGCACGACAGAGCGACCTGTGGTTAAAATATCATTCATAGACATATGCCCAATAACATAACGTAATGCACTATCTGTCGCTTGATTCAAACTATCATCTGCATTTGTTACGCTAAAAAGATATTTTGCAGGATCTTGCACGCGATATTGCACGGTCATTTCCACTTTTACCATATTTTCATCTTGAGTCAGCATTGCACCTTGTGTACGCAACTCTTTTACTTGCTCCACATTTACTGGCAATACTTTATCTACAAATGTTGGTTTCCAGTTCAACCCTGGTTGAACAATAGAATGTAATTCACCAAAACGAAGCACCACACCGCGTTCAGCCTCTTTAATGGTGTAAAAACCGCTTACGCCCCAAATAATTGCACCAATCGCTACAGCAAGTGGAATAACTTTGCCAAAATGAAATGGCGTATTGCCTTGAGAACTGCCATTATTTTGACCGCTCTTTTTATTTCCACCACCTAATTTTTTAAGCAGATTATTAAAAATCTCCTCAATATCTGGCGGAGATTGCTCTTGATTTCCACGATTTTGATTGTTATTCCATCCATTATTATTGGATGAATTTCCCGGCTGTTGGTCGTTGCTTTGCCCTGGTTTACTCCAAGGATCGCGATCTGAACCGTTCTGTGACATTTCATTCTCCATTTGTCAAAAAATTGTTAAGAGTTTAGCTAAATAAATGGGGCACGTCTATGAAAATATAAGGCTTTTTAGGCAATAAAAAATCCTTGATTTTATATAAGGATTTTTTTGATTAATTCACTTCATAAAGAACATATTTTTCAAGTTCTTTTATCTGTAAACTTTCTCTATTCCATTCATAAAAGTGCGGTAATTTTTCTTGATGATTGACAAAAGCGGCTAAATAAATAGGGAGTTCATCAGTAAACCACAACTGCCCCTGCGGACAATAATCTGAAAAAATTTTTTGTTGTTCAGGAAAATGACGAACATTGGATAATTTTACGATCCCAAATCCTTGAGATTTCAATACAGCCTCTCGCAAACACCAACAACGATAAAAAGCGTTCAAAGAATCCTGCTGATGATGAAACCAATCAATTTCTTCTTTTGGTGCAATATGTTCCATCAACGCCGTAAAATTTCTTATTTTAGGAAATTCAATATCAATTCCCACCGCACTTTTTTCTTCTTTTCTAATATCTAATATTACCGCCACCCAATCACCAGAATGGCTAATATTAAAATCTATTCGCTCATCAAGAAAATAAGGTCTGCCACTTTCAGTACGATGAATTTGAGATAAAAGTGCGGTGGATTTTCCTGCTATTTTTAGAAGTTGGAAAAGTAATAAATGCGCAAGCCGACGACACTGATGACGCTGAAAAACACGGGAGCTATCCGTTTCAATTTGATATAGATTTTCTGGAATCAGTTCATCGGGTAAGGATTCCAAAGAAAAAGGTTGATTTATATTGCCGTAGGCGATGTAGGTTGTCATAAAATAAAAGCACCACTCAAAGGTGCTTTTATATTAAAAGGATTTAGTTTGTGTGTAAATTAGCGAATCACTAATTCCGCCACAGAAACACCGACTAAACAGGCAACAACAACCCCAATTAAACCTGGCACCATGAAACTGTGGTTAAAATAATATTTACCAATTTTCGTTGTACCCGTTACGTCAAAGTTTACTGTTGCAATATCTGACGGATAATTTGGAATGAAGAAATACGCATAAGTTGCAGGCATTAAACCAACTAAGATTGGCGCAGGAATACCTAAACCAATACCAACAGGTAATAACATTACGGCTGTTGCTGCTTGGCTATTAATTACGACAGAAACTGCAAATAATGCCAATGCGAATGTCCAAGGGTAAGTTTGCACCATATCAGTAATCGCGGCTTTAAATTCTGGCATTGCATATTTGAAGTAAGTGTCGCTCATCCACGCAATACCATAAATTGCAATCGCTGCTACCATACCTGACTTAAATACCACACCATTTTGTACGATTTGAGGATTCGTTTTCGTTGCAAGTAAAATCACACCACCAAAACAAAGCATCATCATTTGAATGATAAGTGACATTGAAATTGCTTTTCCGCTACCGATAGTGCGAATTTCAGGAATCATCGCAATCGCAACAATCACAACTAAAGCAAGTAAAAATAGGTAAACAGATTTTTTTGCCCCTTGCGGAAGGGTTTCATTCAATGTTGTACTGGTAGTATTTAAAATACGTTCGCGCCATACTGGATCTTGTAAACGACGTTGATATTCAGGATCTTGTTCTAACTCTTTACCACGACGCATACTGTATAAAGAAAGCGCAATCGTACCCGCTAAAGTAGCAGGAACGGTTACACAAATAATATCTAATAAACTAATATGCTCAAAAGCGGGCATTGCTGTAATTTTACCTAGATAAAATACAACAGCTGCTGAAAGTGGGCTTGATGTGATGGCTAATTGCGATGCTACCGAAGACGCTGCCATTGGACGTTCTGGACGAATTTTGTTTTTCAATGCAACATCGCCGATGATTGGCATAATTGTGTAAACAGAGTGACCCGTACCAAGCATAAAGGTTAATAAATAGACGACTAATGGGCCTAGTAAAGTGACACGTTTTGGATTTTTACGGAGAATGCGTTCAGCAATTTGTAACATAAATTTCAAACCGCCAGCTGCTTCAAGTACGGATGCGCAAGTCACCACTGCAAGAATGATAAGCATAACATCAATCGGTGCTTTCCCCACTGGCATACGAAATACGAAAACCTCGATAGCAAGACCGATACCAGAAACAACACCTAATCCGATACCGCCGTAACGGCTACCGATATAGAGCATTAATAGTAAAAATAAAAATTCTAAGTAAAGCATAAAGACCTCAAAAATGAAAAACTATGCAAATAATACTTCTTTTTAGGCATATAACTAAATAATTTTTTAAAATTTAAACCAAGATTTTAAGTAAAAGATAATTTAGATCAATGTTTATGAAAGGGAAAAATAAAAAGTGCGGTAATTTTAAAGAGGATTATTAGAAAAAAATTAGGCGACTTAAAACGTCGCCCAACTTAAAATTATTGATTGTTTTGCACGTAATCAATCGCAGATTGAACAGTGGTAATTTTTTCAGCTTCTTCATCAGGAATTTCAATATCAAATTCTTCTTCTAAAGCCATTACTAATTCAACTGTGTCTAATGAATCTGCACCTAAATCTTCAACAAAAGAAGCTTCAGGTTTAACATCTTCTTCTTTAACACCTAATTGTTCAACGATGATTTTTTTCACGCGTTCTTCAATACTCATTTGTTTTTCCTATTTGTTAGTTTTAACTCATAAAAGAGCTGTTAGTGTATGTATTTTTTAGTAACTTGCAACTATTTTATGGTCTGGTCGCACCACAAAATAGGCAATGTGAACACACACATCAAATATAGTTACGTACCTTTGCATACGCTCAAGGCGTAACCAAGTTACATTGCGAGCGGGATTTTAGCATTATCTAAAATCTTTGGCTATGATTTTATTGCTTAGAAATCCCCCATAAATCAATGTCAAATTTTAGCTTAAGTATAAGCCACCATTCACGTGTAACGTTGTTCCCGTGATATAACCTGCATCATCAGAAGCTAAGAAAGCAACGGCTTTAGCTATGTCTTTTGCTTCGCCTAAACGTCCAGCTGGAACATTAGATAAGATCCCCGCTTTTTGTTCATCCGTAAGCACTTCTGTCATATCTGTTGCAATAAAACCTGGTGCAACCACATTTACAGTAATACCACGTGCAGCTACTTCTTTCGCTAAAGATTTAGAAAAACCAACCACACCCGCTTTTGCCGCACAATAGTTAGTTTGTCCTGGATTACCCGTTGAACCAACCACTGAACCAATATTGATGATACGACCAAAACGTTTTTTCATCATTGAACGTAACATGGCTTTAGAAAGATGATACACCGAAGTTAAGTTAGTTTGCATAATATCAAACCATTCCTCATCTTTCATACGCATCAATAAATTATCGCGAGTAATACCTGCGTTATTCACGAGAATATCGATATCGCCAAAATCATTTTTAATTTGTCCAAGTAAGGTTTCGATAGATTCTTTATCCGTTACGTTTAAAACTAAACCTTTACCTTTATCCCCTAAATAAGCCGAGATCGCCTCTGCACCCTTTTCAGAGGTTGCGGTACCAATTACAAATGCACCTTTTGAACTAAGTTCTTCTGCAATCGCACGACCGATACCACGGCTAGCCCCTGTCACTAAAGCAATTTTACCTTGCATTTTTTCTTCCTTTTACTTACGCTAAAAATTCTTCTACCGCATTGAATGATGCGACATCATTTACAGATATTGCTTGTAAATCACCCACAATGCGTTTGGTTAAACCATTTAATACTTTACCTGGCCCCACTTCAACAAGCACTAAAACACCATCTTGCGCCATTTTTTCAACTGTTTCAGTCCAACGAACTGGACTATATAACTGACGAACAAGTGCGGTACGAATTTCGGCGCCTTCAGTTTCAGCTTTCACATCAACGTTATTTAATACCGATGTTGTTGGTGTATTAATTTGAATATTCTCAAGTGTTACCGCTAATTGCTCGGCTGCAGGTTTCATTAATGCACAGTGAGAAGGTACGCTCACAGCTAACGGCAATGCACGTTTCGCCCCTGCTTCTTTACATAATGCAGCCGCACGCTCAACTGCAGCTTTCGCACCCGCAATAACTACTTGACCCGGTGAGTTAAAGTTCACCGCAGATACGACTTCGCCTTCCTCTGCTTGTTTGCAAGCATTAATAATTGCTTCATTATCTAAACCAATGATTGCATACATTGCGCCAGTGCCTTCAGGCACAGCTTGTTGCATTAATTTTCCGCGCAATTCCACTAATTTAATCGCATCTTGGAAATCCAACACCCCAGCACAAACTAACGCAGAATACTCACCCAAGCTATGACCTGCCATCACTTCTGGTTTTAATTGAGGAAATTTTTCTTGCCATACGCGATAAATAGCGACTGAAGCAGCTAAAAGTGCGGGCTGAGTTTGCCAAGTTTTATTAAGTTCTTCAGCTGGACCTTGTTGAACAAGATACCATAAATCATAACCAAGCGCATCAGATGCTTGTTTAAATGTTTCAATAACGATTGGATATTCAGTGGCAAGATCAGCAAGCATACCGACAGTTTGGGAGCCTTGACCTGGGAAGACCATTGCGAATTTTTTCATTATGTTTTGTCCTATTGTTTTTTAATTGAAAATTCTTCTTCGGTAATTAAAATCGGGTTTCGCCGATGGCGACTTACTTTTTCTTTGCTTCGCCAAAGAAAAAGTAAGCAAAAAGAAAGGCGACCCTACTTTTCCTTGTTTCCTTTGTTCCATTGAATTTGCTTAACGGAAATTTGCTGAACTCGCTACGCTCAAACAGACGAAAATTTCCTACAAATTCAATTCCACAAAGGTGGAAAAGAAGGGAACCCAATTTGTTCTTTATCCGATTTAAAGTGCGGTCAAAACTCAAAATATTTTTTGTTCTTAAAATGAATTTAAAATTAACCGCACTTTTTAAATAACACCAAGGTAAATTATGCCCCATATAAATCGCCTTTACGACTTTCAATTTTTAGGCAATTTGCGTCTGTTTGAGCGTAGCGAGTTCAGCAAATTGCCTGAAAATTGAAACAAAGCAAAGAACAGCGATTTAACTGGGGCGTGTTTTCTTTGCCTACTTTCTTTTACACGAGTAAAAGAAAGTAAGTCGCCGTCAGGCGAACCCCTGACATTTAACACAAAAAGTGCGGTCAATTTTTACCGCACTTTAAAATCATCAATAATTATATCAAATCAACTAAAATCTCACTAACGCTGAACCCCAAGTCCAACCACCGCCAAAGGCTTCTAATAATAGTAACTGCCCACGTTGAATACGGCCATCTCGAATAGACTCATCTAAAGCGACAGGCACTGTTGCTGCACTGTTATTAGCGTATTTATCTAACGTTACCACCACTTGCGACATATCCATTTCTAATTTTTTAGCTGTCGCTGTAATAATACGTAAATTTGCTTGGTGTGGCACAAGCCAGTCTAAATCTTTTTTATCTAAATTATTGGCTGAAAGTGTTTCTTCCACTACATTTGAAAGTTCACGAACTGCCAATTTGAAGGTTTCGTTACCTTGCATCTCGATATAGCCAGATTTTTCTATACCACGTTCTGGCTGAGCTAAAACAAGGGCATTATTTTTATCTGCTGAAGCGTGTAAATGGGTGGAGATAATTCCTTCTTGTTCACTCGCTTCTAAAATTACAGCACCCGCACCATCACCAAATAGCACAACAGTGCTACGATCTGTTTCATCTAATTTACGAGAATTGAGATCTGAGCCTATCACTAAGGCTTTTTTCACTTTGCCTGCACGAATAAATTGATCAGCTACGCTCAAAGCATAGACAAAGCCTGTGCAAGCTGCCGCCAAATCAAAAGAAATCGCATCATCAATATTTAATAAACCTTGCACTTGGCAAGCCGCACTTGGATAAGCATGTGAGTGACTTGTAGTTGCAACAATAATCAGTTCAATATCTTGAGGATTAATTTGAGCAGCTTCGATCGCATTTTTTGCCGCTTCAAATCCCATTGTTGCAACAGTTTCATCTTCCGCTGCGATACGACGTTCACGGATACCAGAACGAGTGACAATCCATTCATCTGATGTATCAACCATTTTTTCTAAATCCGCATTTGTGCGAATATGACTCGGCAGATAGCTACCGGTGGATAAAATTCTACTATTCATACTCAATAAGATAAGCGATTAAAAAGGAAAAAAATCTATGGACTATCACCAAGTAAGAGATAAGACGACACCGGATTATTTTCCGATGTTAATGGAATGCAGATAGTAATACGGGGACCAACGTCCCCGCCCATCACATCTAACGCCAAGGTTAGACGGTTCAAGTGAACACCTATAAGTAAAAAATTACTTATTGATCACTTTACGACCACGATAGTAACCGTCTGCAGTTACGTGGTGGCGTAAGTGAGTTTCACCGCTTGCTTTATCTACTGATACAGCAGCAGTTGTTAAAGCATCGTGTGAACGACGCATATCACGACGTGAACGAGATTTTTTGTTTTGTTGAACAGCCATTGGCTATACTCCTAAATTTAATTTACTTTTGCTTTAAATTAGCTAATACAGCGAACGGGTTCGGTTTTTTTGCCAATTCTTCAGGCAATTCGCCAAAAACCTGTTCCTGCGCGGACACTTCACAGTGTTCAGATGAATGCATTGGTACAAGCGGCAAAGCTAAAATTAGCTCATCTTCCACCGTGCCAATTAAATCTATTTCGCCAAACTCATTGAACTCGATTGGCTCATAAATTTCGGGCAAGTCATCAGCCTGATCCCAATTAGCCACTGGACTATAAGTAAACTCACATTCCAATGTTTGTTTGTAAGGTTCGTTACAACGCTGACATTCAAGATCGACATCAATCTGTACTTTACCTTTCATCACCACTAATTTTTGTGGATCAACATAAAACGATAATGTTACCTGTGCATCGCTGAGCACGTTTACCACTGATTCCGCCAAACGCTCAAGCTGATTTGCCGAATAATAACCAACATAATCAAGCCGTCTTTGAGCATCTTTTACTGGATCAACGGTTAGGGGTAGTTTTACCTTTTGCATAGGGCGTGAATATTACCTGTTGTTGCGAAGATAGTCAAAGGGAAATCACATTTTTTATTGGATAACTCAATAAAGGAAATTATCCGCTAACTAAAAAGGTTGGAACTATAACAAAAATTGCTATAATCACGCCTCTTTTTTTAACAAGGAAAGATAATGATGACTTCAAATTCTTATTGGCAACGCTTAAAAGTGGCATTTCAATATGTCATGCCGCAAATTTATTTAACTCAAATTGCTGGCTGGTTTGCTAAACAAAAATGGGGCAAAACAACACATTTTGTAATTAAAGCTTTTGCGAGAAAATACAACATTGATATGAGCATTGCGCAAAAAGAACAATTTTCTGATTACGCAAGCTTTAATGAATTTTTTACTCGCCCGTTAAAAGAAAACGCACGTCCAATTAATCAAAATCCAACCGCACTTTGTTTACCAGCAGACGGTCGCATTAGTGAGTGCGGTCATATTGACGATAATCTTTTATTGCAAGCTAAGGGGCATTTTTTCAGCCTAGAAGACTTATTGGCAGAAGATAAAGAATTAGTGGAAACCTTTAAAAATGGGGAATTTGCCACTACTTATCTTTCTCCTCGTGATTATCACCGAGTGCATATGCCGTGCGATGCTACGCTACGCAAAATGATTTATGTGCCGGGTGATTTATTCTCTGTGAATCCATTTTTAGCCCAACATGTACCAAATTTATTTGCACGTAATGAACGTGTGATTTGTGTATTTGATACTGAATTTGGCACAATGGTACAAATTTTAGTGGGTGCAACCATCACTGCAAGTATTGGCACAACTTGGGCAGGCGTAATTAATCCACCACGCCACAATGAAGTGAAAACTTGGGAAGTGAAAACTTGGACTTATGAAGGCGAAAGTGCGGTCAAATTATTGAAAGGTCAAGAAATGGGTTGGTTCCAACTTGGTTCAACAGTAATTAATTTATTCCAAGCCAATCAAGTGCGTTTGGCTGATCATTTAAGCGTAAATGAACCTGTTCGCATGGGCGAAATCTTGGCATATAAAAAATAAACAGGATTTATTTCCATAAATGACAGAAACAAATCCTGAAAATAGATATTTCTCACTTCTTTAAAGGCAGTATAACCTTACTGCCTTTTTCTTCTTTCATTTGAACAATTAACGCATTGTTACAAATTCTTCTGAACCTGTTGGATGAATTGCCACCGTATTGTCAAAATCAGCTTTTATTGCGCCCATTTTGATTGCTACTGCAAATCCTTGAATCATTTCATCTACACCGAAACCAATACCATGTAAACCCACAACTTTTTCATCTTTACCCACACAAACTAATTTCATTTTGCACGGTTGGCGATGTTGAGTTACCGCAGTGTACATCGCTGTGAAAGAAGATTTATATACCTTAACATTTTCTGCGCCGTACTGCTCAATCGCTTGCGGTTCAGTTAAACCTACAGTGCCGATAGGCGGATGGCTAAATACAACGGTTGGAACTAAACTGTAATCTAAATATTCAGTCGGTTTATTATTAAATAAACGCTCAGAAAGGCGACGACCTGCTGCAACTGCAACTGGTGTTAATTCAATGCCGTTTTCAATAATATCGCCTACCGCATAAATGCCTTTCACATTAGTATTTTGATACTTATCTACTTTGACATAGCCGTGTTCATTTGTTTCTACACCTGCATTTTCTAAGCCAATTTTATCTGTCGCTGGAACACGACCTGCCGCCCAAATAACGCAATCTACGGTAACATCAGATTGACCATCACATTTTACAGTAAGTGAACCATCTGCATTTTTTACAATTTCAGATGGGGTAGAATTGGTATGTAATTGAATTCCATCTTGTGCAAGCACTTCCACTAATGTTTCTACGATTAATGGATCCTGATTACGCATTGGCGCATGGCGACGCACTAATAAATGTGTTTCCACGCCTAAGCTGTTTAATACGCCAGAAAGTTCAACAGCAATATAGCCTGCACCAATAACAGCAGCACGTTTTGGTAATTCGGTTAATGCAAAGAAACCATCTGAATCAATGCCGTATTCTTGTCCTTTAATATTTGGACGATATGGGCGACCACCAGTTGCGATTAAAATATGATCTGCGGTTACTTGCTCTTTTGTACCATCAGCAAGTGTTACTTCAATAGTATGGGCATCGACAAATTTTCCGAAACCATTAATTACATCAATATTATTTTTCGCTAATACATTATTATAAGATGTATGGATACGACTAATATAGGCTTGGCGACTTTCAATCAGTTTTGAAAAATCAAATTTTTTCACTTCAACATCAAAACCATAATCTGGCGCATAATTGTTGATTGCTTCTGCAATGTGTGCGCCATAAAACATTACTTTTTTAGGTACGCAACCTACATTTACACAAGTGCCGCCAAGATGTTTTGCTTCAATGATTGCACATTTTTTTCCATAGCTTGCTGCTCGATTTAGAGACGCAATACCGCCACTGCCACCGCCAATAGCAATATAATCATAATGTTTAGTCATAGTTTGATCCTTTTTTGAACTCAAAAATTTTCCGTATTTTGCCTAATTTTTATAAAGAATGCTATAAATTGATTTAATTGGTTTTATGAATATTTTTTATTCTTTTGAACAGATGATTAGTTTGAAATAATTTTATGTGAAGCCTAGTATGTAGAATGAAATAGCGTGATAGAAAAAGAGGAAGATTGTTCAATCTTCCTCACTGTAGATATGTGATTAATTAGAATATTGGTTAATCGCAGCCGCAACTTCTTGATCTTGATAAATATTGTTCACAATATCATTAAAAGTTTGAGATAGCACTTTATGAATTTCATCATTGTCCGCATTAAATACGCCCTCTTGTGAACGCGTGACATTAAATGATTTATTATACGAACCTTTCGCACCTTGTACATAAACTGTCGCTTGAATTTTAGTATTAAGTTTATAACGAAGATTACCTTGTTCTACTTGCGTACCAAATTCATGCACATCTACAGTTACCCACGCATTTGAACCATTTAATTGCCCAATTCTAAAGCCTTTACTAATTAAATTTTGCTGCATCACTTGCTGAAATAATTGTGTAACACTTGGGGATGCATTTAATTTAATCAGTTCCCCGTGTTTCGTATAACTCGCAATCTCTTGTATTGTGCGGCTATCTTTTGTTGTAACAGATACAACGGCAGTTCGATTAACATTCATTGAAGCACTTGGCACAGGCGGTGTAAATGCTAATATATTTGATTGTGCTTGGCAGCCTGCAAGAAATAATGTAGCCGCTAGAATACCTACTGATGATAATGTTTTAATTTTGTTTACTAATGCCATAATTTCCCCATAAATCAATTAGAATTGTGCTATTCTTACAAACTTCCTTATTAATGTATAGCGTTTCATTTTAGTTTTTGTGGAGAACTTATAATGTCAATTCAACAAATTATTGAGCAAAAAATTCAAAAAGAATTTCAACCGCACTTTTTAGCAATAGAAAATGAAAGCCATTTACATCACTCTAATCGAGGTTCTGAATCACATTTTAAATGCGTTATTGTCAGCGCAGACTTTAAAAATATTCGAAAAGTACAACGTCATCAGCGTATTTATCAATTATTGAACGAAGAATTAAATCATAGTATTCACGCATTAGCATTACATTTATTCACTCCAGAAGAATGGAAAGCACAAAATGAAACTGTACCGCACTCAACAAAATGTGCAGGTATTGGGCGTTAATTTTGTTATAAAAATGTAACATTTTTGATATATCGCAAAAAGTTCTAACAAAAAACCCTCTGTTTAAGTAGCGAAAAACAGAGATTTTCGCTAGAATGAGGCGTTTAATTTAGTCCAAATTCGATTTCTCGGTAAAATTATTAACTGTGAAATCAATCCATTTGAGTTTTTTATTTTGTGACATTAATGTTTTTTTAGCGGTTTGTCACACTCAAACGTGAGATTGCTTCTAGGGTATTTTTACTATATTAGCAATTGTATTTTTAACCTTGAAAAGTAGTGCAAATAGTATGATTACAATTAAGAAAGGTTTGGATCTCCCAATCGCGGGAAAACCAGCACAAGTAATCCATAGCGGCAACGCTGTGAATCAAGTTGCGATTCTAGGTGAGGAGTATGTGGGGATGCGTCCTTCAATGAAGGTGCGCGAAGGCGATGTTGTGAAAAAAGGTCAAGTACTTTTTGAAGACAAAAAAAATCCTGGTGTAATTTTTACAGCCCCTGCAAGCGGTACCATCACTGCAATCAATCGTGGCGAAAAACGGGTATTACAATCTGTTGTTATTAATGTAGAAGGTGATGAAAAAATCACTTTTGCAAAATATAGCACAGAACAATTGAATACTCTTTCTTCTGAACAAGTAAAACAAAACTTGATAGAATCTGGCTTATGGACGGCATTACGTACTCGTCCATTTAGTAAAGTTCCATCCATTGAAAGTGAAGCATCTTCTATTTTTGTAAACGCGATGGATACCAATCCATTAGCAGCCGATCCCTCTGTCGTATTAAAAGAATATTCGCAAGACTTCACTAACGGTTTAACCGTATTAAGTCGTCTATTCCCTTCAAAACCATTACACTTATGTAAAGCGGGCGATTCTAATATTCCAACTGCTAATCTTGAAAATTTACAGATTCATGATTTTACTGGTGTTCATCCAGCTGGTCTTGTAGGGACGCATATTCACTTTATTGATCCTGTCGGTATTCAAAAAACTGTATGGCATATCAATTATCAAGATGTGATCGCTGTAGGTAAATTATTTACAACAGGCGAACTTTATTCAGAACGAGTAATTTCTCTTGCAGGTCCTCAAGTGAAAGAACCTCGTTTAGTACGTACAATAATCGGTGCTAATCTTTCTCAATTAACTCAAAATGAATTAAGTGCGGGTAAAAATCGTGTAATTTCTGGCTCGGTGCTTTGTGGTCAAATAGCAAAAGATTCACATGATTATTTAGGTCGCTATGCTTTGCAAGTATCAGTAATCGCTGAAGGTAATGAAAAAGAATTTTTTGGTTGGATTATGCCACAAGCCAATAAATATTCTGTGACTCGTACCGTATTAGGCCACTTTAGTAAAAAATTATTTAATTTTACTACTTCAGAAAATGGTGGCGAACGTGCAATGGTGCCAATCGGTAGCTATGAGCGCGTAATGCCGTTGGATATTTTACCGACATTGTTATTACGTGATTTAATCGTGGGCGATACTGATGGTGCGCAAGCATTAGGTTGTCTGGAATTAGACGAAGAAGACTTGGCGTTATGCTCTTTCGTTTGCCCGGGCAAATATGAGTACGGTTCAATCTTGCGTCAAGTATTAGATAAGATTGAGAAGGAAGGTTAAAAATGGGTTTGAAAAATCTTTTTGAAAAAATGGAACCCGCGTTTTTACCCGGTGGTAAATACAGCAAGCTTTATCCGATCTTTGAATCGATTTATACCTTGCTTTATACACCAGGTACGGTAACGCACAAAAACACTCACGTTCGTGATGCGTTAGATTCAAAACGTATGATGATTACGGTTTTCCTTGCTTTGTTCCCTGCTATTTTCTACGGGATGTACAATGTGGGTAACCAAGCGATCCCCGCTTTAAATCAATTAGGCAATTTAGATCAACTAATTGCTAACGATTGGCACTATGCTCTTGCTAATTCATTAGGTTTAGATTTAACTGCCAATGCAACTTGGGGCTCTAAAATGGCACTTGGAGCAATTTTCTTTTTACCAATTTACTTAGTGGTATTTACCGTTTGTACTATTTGGGAATTATTATTCTCTGTGGTTCGTGGTCACGAAGTAAATGAAGGTATGTTTGTATCAACCATTTTATTTGCATTGATCGTTCCACCAACATTGCCACTATGGCAAGCCGCATTAGGTATTACTTTTGGTATCATTGTTGCAAAAGAAATTTTTGGTGGCGTAGGTCGTAACTTTATGAACCCTGCACTTGCTGGTCGTGCGTTCTTATTCTTCGCATATCCAGCTCAAATTTCAGGCGATACGGTTTGGACTGCCGCAGATGGTTTCTCTGGTGCAACCGCACTTTCACAGTGGTCACAAGGTGGTCAAGGTGCATTGCAACATACCGTAACAGGGGCTCCAATTACTTGGATGGATGCTTTTGTTGGTAACTTACCTGGTTCAATGGGGGAAGTTTCTACCCTTGCAATTTTAATTGGCGGTGCTGTTATTGTATTCACTCGCATTGCAGCTTGGCGCATTATTGCTGGTGTGATGATTGGCATGATTGCAACCTCAACCTTGTTTAACCTAATTGGCTCAGAGACTAACCCTATGTTCTCAATGCCTTGGCATTGGCACTTTGTTTTAGGTGGATTTGCATTGGGTATGGTATTTATGGCGACCGATCCTGTTTCAGCATCTTTTACTAATACTGGTAAATGGTGGTACGGTGCATTAATTGGCGTAATGGCTGTATTAATTCGTACTGTAAACCCAGCCTATCCAGAAGGAATGATGTTAGCGATTTTATTTGCAAACTTATTTGCACCGATTTTCGACTACATCGTTGTTCAAGCAAATATCAAACGTCGGAGAGCAAGAACAAATGGCTAAGTTTAATAAAGACAGCGTAGGCGGCACAATCCTTGTTGTGCTACTACTGAGTTTAGTTTGTTCCATTATTGTTGCTGGTTCCGCAGTAATGTTAAAGCCTGCACAAGAAGAACAAAAGTTACTCGATAAACAAAAAAATATCTTAAATGTAGCTGGTCTTTTACAAGAAAACACGAATGTAAAAGAAACTTATGCAAAATTTATTGAGCCGCGTTTCGTTGATTTAGCAACGGGTGAATACACACAACAAGCAGATGATAGCCAACAAGCAATTCCTGCTGATGTGGATAAAGCACGTATTCGTTCTCGTAGCAAAACAACTGAAGTTTATCTTGTAAAAGATGAACAGGGTCAAACTCAACAAGTTATTTTACCAATTTATGGCACTGGCTTGTGGTCAGTGATGTATGGCTTAGTATCTGTTCAACCAGATGGTAATACTATTAATGGAATCACTTACTATCAACACGGAGAAACACCGGGATTGGGCGGAGAAATTGAAAATCCAAACTGGGCAAGTCTATTTAAAGGTAAAAAATTATTTGATGAGCAACATCAACCTGCCATTCGTATTGTGAAAGGTCAAGCTCCACAAGATGAACATAGCATTGATGGTTTATCTGGTGCAACTTTAACAGGTAATGGTGTTCAAGGTACCTTTAATTATTGGTTCAGCAAAGATGGCTTTGGTCCATATCTTGAAAAACTTCATTCAGGAGCAAACTAATGTCTGGAAAAACAAGTTATAAAGATCTGTTGTTAGCGCCAATTGCTAAAAACAACCCTATTGCATTGCAAATCTTAGGGATTTGTTCTGCATTAGCTGTAACAACAAAATTAGAAACTGCTTTTGTTATGGCGATTGCAGTTACCTTAGTAACTGGATTATCAAACTTATTTGTTTCCCTAATCCGCAATTATATCCCTAACAGCATTCGTATTATTGTACAGCTCGCAATCATCGCTTCGCTTGTTATCGTAGTGGATCAAATTCTAAAAGCCTATGCTTATGGTTTATCTAAACAACTTTCGGTATTCGTTGGTTTGATTATTACTAACTGTATCGTAATGGGGCGTGCTGAAGCATTTGCGATGAAATCCCCTCCAGTTGAAAGTTTTGTAGATGGTATCGGAAATGGCTTAGGTTATGGTTCAATGTTAATTATCGTAGCATTTTTCCGTGAACTTATCGGTTCAGGTAAATTATTTGGTATGACGATTTTCGAAACTATTCAAAATGGTGGCTGGTATCAAGCAAATGGTTTATTCCTACTTGCACCAAGTGCATTCTTTATCATCGGATTTGTGATCTGGGGATTAAGAACTTGGAAACCAGAACAACAGGAGAAGTAATCAATGGAACATTATATTAGCCTATTTGTTAAGGCAGTCTTCATTGAAAATATGGCACTTTCTTTCTTCTTAGGAATGTGTACTTTCTTAGCGGTATCTAAAAAGGTGTCCACTGCGTTTGGTCTTGGGATTGCGGTAACTTTCGTTCTTGGGATCGCAGTGCCAGTAAACCAATTAATTTATGCAAATGTACTAAAAGAAAATGCTTTAATTGAAAGTGTAGATTTATCATTCTTAAACTTCATCACTTTCATTGGGGTTATTGCTGGTTTAGTGCAAATTCTTGAAATGGTGTTAGATAAATTTATGCCATCTCTTTATAACGCATTAGGGATTTTCTTACCGTTAATCGCAGTAAACTGTGCGATCTTTGGTGGGGTATCTTTCATGGTTCAACGTGATTACAATTTCCCTGAATCTATCGTGTATGGTTTCGGCTCAGGTTTAGGTTGGATGTTAGCGATTGTAGCGCTTGCTGGCTTGACGGAAAAAATGAAATACGCTGATATTCCTGCTGGGTTAAAAGGTTTAGGTATTACCTTTATCTCTGTTGGTTTAATGGCACTAGGCTTTATGTCTTTCTCTGGTATTCAATTATAAGGAGTGTAATCAATGAGCGATTCAGTAATTCTTGCACTCGGTATTGCCGCATTCACGGTTATTGTATTAGTGTTAGTGGCAATCATCTTATTTGCGAAATCAAAATTAGTCGATTCTGGTGATATTACTATCGACATCAATGACGATCCTGAAAAAGCGATCACATTACCTGCAGGTGGCAAATTATTAGGGGCTTTAGCAAGTAAAGGTATTTTCGTGTCTTCTGCTTGCGGCGGCGGTGGCTCTTGTGGTCAATGTATTGTTAAAGTGAAAAATGGTGGCGGAGAAATTCTTCCAACCGAACTTTCTCACATTAACAAACGTGAAGCAAAAGAGGGATATCGCTTAGCTTGTCAAGTTAATGTAAAAGGTAATATGGAAGTTGAACTTCCAGAAGAAATCTTCGGCGTGAAAAAATGGGAATGTACTGTTATTTCTAACGATAACAAAGCAACCTTTATTAAAGAACTTAAATTAGCGATCCCTGAAGGCGAGGAAGTGCCTTTCCGCGCAGGTGGTTATATCCAAATCGAAGCTGAGCCACATGTGGTGAACTATAAAGATTTTGATATTCCAGAAGAATACCACGAAGACTGGGATAAATACGATTTATGGCGTTATGTCTCTAAAGTGGACGAGCATATTATCCGTGCTTACTCAATGGCTTCATACCCTGAAGAGAAAGGTATCATTATGCTTAACGTTCGTATTGCGACTCCACCACCACGCCAACCTGATGCGCCTCCGGGTCAAATGTCTTCTTATATTTGGTCATTAAAAGCAGGAGATAAAGTCACAATTTCTGGTCCATTTGGTGAATTCTTCGCGAAAGAAACTGATGCAGAAATGGTATTTATCGGTGGTGGTGCGGGTATGGCTCCAATGCGTTCACATATCTTCGACCAATTAAAACGTTTACATTCTAAACGTAAAATGTCGTTCTGGTATGGTGCACGTTCTAAACGTGAAATATTCTATCAAGAAGACTTTGACCAATTACAAGCTGAAAATCCAAACTTTGTATGGCACGTGGCACTTTCAGATGCATTGCCTGAAGATAATTGGACTGGCTATACAGGCTTTATTCACAATGTACTTTATGAAAACTACTTGAAAAATCATGAAGCACCAGAAGACTGTGAATACTATATGTGTGGGCCTCCAGTGATGAATGCAGCTGTAATTAAAATGTTGAAAGATCTTGGTGTTGAAGATGAAAACATTTTATTAGATGACTTTGGTGGCTGATTTTAGTTAATCAATTCATCATAAAAGCTGACCGCACTTTGTGATAAAGTGCGGTCAAAATTTAAGATGTTTTTAAACATTTTCTATGATTACAGGTAAGTTTTGTTGAGTCTGCCAGTAATTCACAAATTTAGGAAATCCAGATGAAAAAATTAATAAGCGGTATCATAGCGGTAGCAATGGCATTAAGTCTTGCTGCTTGTCAAAAAGAAACAAAAGTTATCTCTTTAAGCGGTAAAACAATGGGGACAACTTATCATGTTAAATACCTTGATGATGGTTCAATAACAGCAACATCTGAAAAGACGCATGAAGAAATTGAAGCAATCTTAAAAGATGTGAACGCGAAAATGTCCACTTACAAAAAAGATTCGGAATTGAGCCGCTTCAATCAAAATACCCAAGTGAACACACCGATTGAGATTTCAGCAGATTTTGCCAAAGTATTAGCTGAAGCGATTCGTTTAAATAAAGTGACTGAAGGCGCGTTGGATGTAACTGTTGGCCCTGTCGTGAATTTATGGGGATTTGGCCCTGAAAAACGTCCAGAAAAGCAACCTACACCAGAACAATTAGCTGAACGCCAAGCGTGGGTTGGCATTGATAAAATTACCCTAGATACTAACAAAGAAAAAGCTACATTAAGTAAAGCACTTCCTCAAGTTTACGTAGATTTATCGTCAATTGCTAAAGGCTTTGGCGTTGATCAGGTGGCTGAAAAGTTAGAACAATTAAATGCTCAGAATTACATGGTTGAAATCGGCGGTGAAATTCGTGCGAAAGGAAAAAATATTGAAGGTAAACCTTGGCAGATTGCCATTGAAAAACCAACTACAACAGGCGAAAGAGCGGTTGAAGCTGTCATTGGATTAAACAATATGGGAATGGCAAGTTCTGGCGATTACCGTATTTACTTTGAAGAAAATGGTAAACGCTTTGCGCACGAAATTGATCCAAAAACAGGTTATCCAATTCAGCATCATTTAGCCTCAATTACGGTACTTGCACCAACCTCAATGACTGCAGATGGCTTATCTACAGGGTTATTTGTGCTGGGGGAAGACAAGGCGTTAGAAGTGGCTGAGAAAAATAATCTTGCCGTTTATTTAATCATTAGAACAGATAATGGTTTTGTTACCAAATCATCCTCTGCTTTCAAAAAATTAACAGAAACAAAAGAATAGTTATGCAAACTTTATTTTTTACTTTAATCGCTTTCGTCGCAATTATATTGTTGATGTCTATCGGATTTATTATCAAAAAACAAAGTTTAAAAGGCAGCTGCGGTGGTTTATCTACCCTTGGTATTGCCAAAGCTTGCGATTGTGATAAACCTTGCGACACGCTTCAATCAAAATTAGATGCAGGCGATGAACAAGCGAAAACTGAATATGAGCAAAAATTTGCGAAAAAAGATGATGACTCGCAATTTTATGAAGTGAAATAACTTGCTCAAAAATGACCGCACTTTATGTGCAAAATAAAATTAACGGCAAAATTATTTTGCCGTTTTCTCATTCAATGACCAATGTGCTTCGCCTTAACCGAAGTTACGGGAGAACTATGTTAATTTCAAATACTTATAATCAACACTTTCCTCAACTGACGCAAGAGCAGCTTGCGAGAAATGCGACAAAAAAAGTCATTTGTGGTATGTCTGGTGGCGTGGATTCTTCTGTGTCAGCGTTTATTCTTCAACAGCAAGGCTATCAGGTGGAAGGCCTGTTTATGAAAAACTGGGAAGAAGATGATGATACAGATTATTGTACAGCTGCCGCTGATCTTGCAGATGCTCAAGCAGTATGTGATAAATTGGGTATCAAACTACATAAAATTAATTTTGCGGCAGAATATTGGGATAATGTCTTTGAGCATTTTTTAACCGAATATAAAGCAGGGCGCACGCCGAACCCAGATATTTTGTGTAATAAAGAAATTAAATTTAAAGCATTTTTAGAATATGCAGCTGAAGATCTCGGTGCAGATTATATTGCAACAGGGCATTATGTACGTAGAGCGGGAGATAATGAAAATGCAAAACTATTACGTGGTTTAGATCCCAATAAAGATCAAAGTTATTTTCTTTATACTTTAAGCCATAAACAAGTGGGGCAAAGTTTATTCCCCGTTGGTGAAATCGAGAAGCCCATTGTTCGTGCTATTGCTGAAGATCTTGGCTTAATTACGGCGAAGAAAAAAGATTCTACAGGGATTTGTTTTATTGGTGAGCGTAAATTTAAGGATTTCTTAGCACGCTATTTACCAGCTCAACCAGGTAATATTCGCACTGTAGATGATGAAATTATCGGTCGCCATGATGGATTAATGTATCACACATTGGGACAACGCAAAGGATTAGGCATTGGTGGTCTAAAAAATGCGGGAGATGAAGCTTGGTATGTAGTAGATAAAGATGTAGAAAATAATGAACTTATTGTCGCGCAAGGTCACGATCATCCTCGTTTATTTTCAAAAGGATTGATTGCTAGCCAATTACATTGGGTTGATCGCGAACCAATTCGAGAGTCATTACGTTGCACGGTGAAAACGCGTTATCGCCAACAAGATATTCCTTGTGTGATTGAACCAATTGATGATGAAACCATTCGAGTTATTTTTGATGAACCTCAATCAGCAGTAACCCCAGGGCAATCTGCCGTATTTTACCTTGGCGAAGCTTGTTTGGGTGGCGGTATTATCGCAGAAAGAATATAAAACAAAGATGACTAAAAGCGCGTAAAATGCGCTTTTAAACTATTTATTCAAACCAAATAACACTCGCCATTCGTCCCGTTTGATTGTCCCTGCGATAAGAAAAGAACTTTTCTTTTTCGTTGAATGTACAGTGATTTCCACCATAAATTTGCGTAATACCTAGATTGTTTAATCGCTGAGTTGCAATTTGATAAAGATTACTCAGATATTTACCTTCTTCGATTGCATCAGGTTGAAAGGCGAGTTTGGCTTTTTCATCTACTGCAACAAACTTTTCTACAACATCAATCCCAACTTGAAAGGCCTTTGGACCTATTGCAGGGCCAAACCACGCGATAATATCTTCAGGTTTAGCTTGAAAATATTTCACTGTTTCTTCTAGTACGCCATCGCATAAACCACGCCAGCCAACATGTGTTGCAGCCACTTCATTGCCAGATGTTGTGGTGAATAGAACCGGCAAACAGTCTGCAGTCATAACAACGCAAACTTGATTGGGAACATTTGTATAAACTGCATCCGCTTCAAGATTTTGTCCTGAATAAGGTAATTGAAGTACTCGAGTGCTGTGTGTTTGCGTTAAAAATATAGGTTTTTGTGGCAAGCCAAATTTTTCGACTAATAAAGTGCGGTTAGTTTTTACCGCACTTTTATCATCACCGACATGATCGCCTAAGTTGAAACTCAAATAAGGCTCTAAGCTCACGCCCCCTTCACGAGTAGTGGTAAAGGCATGAATATTCTTTGGAACATTCCAATTGGGGTTAATTGCTTGCATATTAATAATCTAACTCATCTTTATGTTCGAGATAGTCGGCTTTGAGGGCATTAAGCAATTCAACAAAGTCATCTGGTAATGGTGCATACCATTCCATCATCTCCCCTGTGATTGGATGAGCTAAGCGTAACATGACCGCATGTAACGCTTGGCGTTTGAAATTACGCAATACTTCCATAAAGTCTTCACTCGCATTTTTGGGTGGACGAGGGCGTCCGCCATAGGTTTGATCGCCTAGCAGTGGATGGGCAATATGTGCCATATGAACGCGGATTTGATGGGTGCGCCCCGTTTCTAAACGTAAACGTAAACGGGTGTAGTTACGGTAATTTTCCATAATACGATAGTGGGTGACAGCGGGTTTTCCAATTGGATGAACAGCCATTAAAGTACGTTTGGTTGCATGACGAGCCATAGGTTGATCTACCGTGCCGCCTTTAGTCATAATGCCTGAAGCGACTGCTTCATATTCGCGCGTAATTTTGCGTTTTTGTAAGTCTCGCACTAACTTAGTTTGTGCTGGAATAGTTTTCGCAACAACCATTAGACCTGTTGTATCTTTATCTAATCGATGCACAATTCCTGCTCTCGGTACTTCTACAATCGGCGGATAATGATAGAGTAACGCATTGAGCACGGTTCCATTTGGATTGCCAGCACCGGGGTGTACCACAAGATCTTTTGGTTTGTTAATCACAATAATATCATCATCTTCATACACAATATTCAATGGAATATTTTCTGCTTCAAAACGTGTTTCATCTTCCACTTCAACAATAATCTCTATTCTCTCTCCTCCAAGCACTTTCTCACGCGGAATATTAGTAATGCGGTCGTTAAGTTTTACGAGATCGGCTTCAATCCATGTTTTTAATCGGGAACGAGAATATTCAGGGAACAACTCTGCAAGTGTTTGGTCTAAACGTTGTCCCATTTGTTCTGGCTGCACTTCAGCCGAAAGGGTAATTTGTGGCATAAATAGCTCTCAAAAATTTTAAAAGTTGGCTTATTGATTAATGTTCTATACAATAGCGGACAATTGTATCTTATTTATTGGTTTTCGTAAAAATTAAGGAAAAAACAATGCATAAAATAAAATCTTTGGCATTGCTTGCCGTGGCAGCATTGGTTATTGGATGTTCAAGTGGTTCAAAAGATGTTGAACAAGCATCGGTAAATGAATTATACACAAAAGGTACAACATCATTACAAGAAGGTAGTTACTCTGAAGCCATTCGCTATTTAAAAGCGACGACTGAGCGTTTTCCAGGTAGCGTTTATCAAGAACAAGCAATGTTAGATTTAATTTATGCAAATTATAAAACTCAAGATTATACGCAAGTATTATTGATGGTAGATAGCTTTTTACATCAATTTCCACAAAGCCCAAATCAAGCCTATGCGGTATATATGGCTGGCTTAACTAATGCAGCAACAGGCGATAATTTCATTCAAGATTTTTTTGGAATTGACCGTGCTACACGTGAAACAACCTCTATGCGTACCGCTTTTTCTAATTTCCAAAACTTAGTTCGTGTATTCCCTAATAGCCCTTACTCACAAGATGCTTTAGCTCGTATGGCTTATATTAAAGATGCACTGGCTCGTCACGAATTAGAGATTGCAAAATTCTATGCAAAACGTAAAGCGTGGGTAGCAGTTGCAAATCGTGTGGTAGGAATGTTAAAACAATATCCTGATACTAAAGCAACTTATGAAGGATTATTTCTGATGCAGGAAGCTTATGAAAAAATGGGTTTAACCGCATTAGCAAATGATACTCAAAAAATTATTGATGCGAATAAAGATAAAACTTTTTCACCAATTGAAAAACCAAACGAGCCAGACTTAAAAGTGCCAGCAGTAAAATAGCAATAACTGCAGAAAAATCGAATACTCTCTGCACCCTAAAAGTTGAATAAAATTTAAACTAATTAAGGTGCAGATTTTTTTATTTTTTATCAACTGAAAATGCTTTACCATAATTTGCACAAATAATCTGAGCAGCATTATAAAGCGTTGTATCAGGTGTTAAACTTAACGTATGTTTCTTTTGCTTTTTAGGTGCTGCCCGCAAACCCTGTCCCCAAAATTCATCATAGAAATCAGTTCGTACTTGAGTTAAATGATAATTTGCACAATTCAAAATCTTATACTGACGAACAGAACGTGCATAACGTTTAGGCTCAGGATAAACATACAATCCCTTATCTAAATTCACCACTGCATCAAAATGTACAATTTGTGGCTCTTGGTTATCCACCCAGATCGATTCACTATCGATGTAATAATTCACATTCTTTACCAAACGTATATATCCGCTTCGTACATCAGTCGGCGGTGCCAGCTTCACATCATTTTGTTCAGCCTTTTGGATTTGAGCAGAACAGGCAGTAAGTAACCCAAGTGATAATGTTAAAATAATTTTTTTCATTATTTACTCCTTATGTTAGCTGACATTTATTCTAGAATTTTACAGTGTGTCCATAACCTTCTAGAATTGTTTTAATATGGTCTAAGGATTCTTTAGTTGGCGGTAATACATCTTCAAGCTCATAATCTAACCCAAGGGTTTTCCATTTATGTGCACCTAATCGATGATAAGGAAGAAGCTCAACTTTTTCAATATTGGTCATACCTTCAATAAACTGACCTAATAAATGCACATCGTGATCGCTATCAGTATAACCAGGAACCACAACATAACGAATCCAGGTATGTTGATTACGTTTTTGCAAATATTTTGCAAATTCAAGAGTTCGTTTATTGGGTACCCCAATAAGATTTTGATGAACTTGATCATTAAGTTCTTTTAAATCGAGTAAAACAAGATCTGTTACATCTAATAATTCATCAATAATATGATTATAATGACGTACAAAACCATTTGTATCCAAGCAAGTATTAATCCCTTCCGCTTTACAAGCTCGGAACCAATCGCGTACAAACTCTGCTTGTAACACAGCCTCGCCACCAGATGCCGTAACACCACCGCCAGTAGCATTCATAAAATGGCGATAAGTCACGACTTCTTTCATTAAATCTTCGACACTGATTTCTTTCCCCCCTTCAAGATCCCAAGTATCACGATTGTGGCAATATTTGCAGCGCATCAAGCAGCCTTGCATAAATAAAATAAAACGAATACCTGGCCCATCTACAGTGCCACAGGATTCAAAAGAGTGAATTCGTCCAAGAACTGACATACATAAATTTCCTAAAATTAGATATAGCTAAATTTTACCAAATATTTAGTCTATAAAAAATGAGCCTGATTTAAATCAGGCTCATTATGTTCCCACCAAAGTGCGGTCAAAAATAAAAATGTTTTTACATTGACTCTGTGAAAGTTCTAGTAATTACGTCTTGTTGTTGCTCTTTAGTTAAAGAGTTAAAACGTACTGCGTAACCTGATACACGGATAGTCAATTGTGGATATTTATCCGGATTTTCCATTGCATCTAACAACATTTCACGGTTTAACACGTTTACATTTAAGTGCTGGCCACCTTCAACTGTTGCTTCGTGGTGGAAGTAACCATCCATTAAACCCGCAAGATTACGGCGTTGTGCTTCGGCATCTTTACCTAACGCATTTGGTACGATTGAGAAGGTATAAGAAATACCATCTTTCGCATAAGCAAATGGAAGTTTAGCTACAGAAGTTAATGATGCTACCGCACCTTTTTGGTCACGACCGTGCATTGGGTTCGCACCTGGTCCGAATGGTGCACCAGCACGACGACCATCAGGGGTGTTACCCGTTTTCTTACCATAAACTACGTTAGAAGTAATGGTTAATACAGATTGTGTAGGCACTGCATTGCGGTAAGTTTTAAGTTTTTGAATTTTCTTCATGAAACGTTCAACTAAGTCACAAGCGATGTCATCAACACGGTTATCATTGTTACCATATTGTGGATATTCACCTTCAATTTCAAAGTCGATTGCTACGTTAGTTGCAACAACATTGCCATCTTTATCTTTGATGTCGCCACGAACTGGTTTAACTTTTGCATATTTGATTGCTGAAAGTGAGTCAGCCGCAACAGAAAGACCTGCGATACCACAAGCCATGGTACGGTATACATCACGATCATGTAATGCCATTAATGCGGCTTCGTATGAATATTTATCGTGCATATAGTGGATTACGTTTAAGGCCGTCACATATTGTTTTGCCAACCAATCCATAAAGCTGTCCATACGAGTCATTACTGTATCAAAATCTAATACTTCATCAGTAATTGGTGCAGTTTTCGGACCTACTTGCATACCTAATTTTTCATCAATACCGCCGTTGATTGCGTATAACAATGTTTTCGCTAAGTTTGCACGTGCACCGAAGAATTGCATTTGTTTACCCACAATCATTGGTGATACACAACATGCGATTGCGTAGTCATCATTGTTGAAGTCTGGACGCATTAAATCATCGTTTTCGTATTGAACTGATGAGGTATCAATCGATACTTTTGCACAGAAACGTTTGAAGTTTTCAGGTAATTGTTCAGACCAAAGAATGGTTAAGTTTGGTTCTGGAGAAGTACCCATGTTGTAAAGAGTGTGTAAAATACGGAATGTATTTTTGGTTACTAATGTACGACCATCTAAACCCATACCTGCGATGGTTTCAGTTGCCCACATTGGGTCACCAGAGAATAATTGATCGTATTCAGGTGTACGTAAGAAACGAACCATACGAAGTTTCATAACTAAGTGGTCAACTAATTCTTGCGCTTCAGTTTCAGTAATTTTCCCTGCTTTTAAATCACGTTCGATGTACACGTCAATAAAGGTTGCAGTACGACCGAATGACATTGCAGCACCATTTTGTGATTTTATTGCAGCAAGATAAGCAAAGTACATCCATTGAATGGCTTCTTGAGCATTAGTTGCTGGGTTAGAAATATCATAACCATAGCTTGCTGCCATTTGTTTTAATTGACCTAATGCACGGTGTTGTTCTGCGATTTCTTCACGTAAACGAATTGTTGCTTCAAGATTTACGCCATCTTCTAAATCTTTTTGTAAAGAAGAGAATTGTGCGTATTTATCTTTCATTAAGAAATCTACACCATAAAGTGCTACACGACGGTAGTCACCGATGATACGACCACGACCATAAGCATCTGGAAGACCAGTTAATACCCCAGATTTACGGCAACGTAAAATATCTGGCGTATAAACATCGAATACACCTTGGTTATGTGTTTTACGGTATTCAGTGAAGATTTTTTTCACTTTTGGATCAAGTTCACGACCATAAACTTTACAAGAACCTTCCACCATTTTGATACCACCGAATGGCATAATGGCACGTTTTAAAGGTTCATCAGTTTGAAGACCAACGATTTTTTCTAAATCTTTGTTAATGTAACCGGGTGCGTGAGAGATAATGGTAGATGGTGTATGTTCATCAAAATCTAATGGCGCGTGAGTACGGTTTTCAATTTTAATTCCTTCCATTACAGATTCCCAAAGCTTTGTTGTTGCTTCGGTTGGACCTGCTAAGAAAGAGTCATCGCCTTCATAAGGGGTATAGTTTTTTTGGATAAAGTCACGTACATTGACATTTTCTTGCCAATCGCCACCAGCAAAACCAGCCCACGCCAATTTTTGCATTTCATTAAGTTCTGACATAGTCATTTCCTTTGTTAATTAATAAATAAGTAAGTCTTTAATGCGTTTTGGTTAAATAACGTTGGAATACACCAATACAAATTGCCCCGCCGACAATATTTCCCAACGTTACAGGGATTAAATTCTTCACGATGAAATGGTACAAATCTAAATCTGCGTATTTCATCGGATCAACGCCGATTTGTTGCCAAAATTCAGGTGTACTAAAATGTGCGGTAATAATTCCCATCGGAATCATAAACATATTAGCCACACAGTGTTCAAATCCTGATGCAACAAACAAACCAATCGGCATAATCATAATAAATGCTTTGTCTGTAACAGTCTTACCAGAATAAGACATCCAAACCGCCACACACACCATAATGTTACATAAAATACCTAGGTTAAAAGCTTCAAACCAAGTGTGATGAATTTTATGTTGGGCGGTTGCAAGAATTGTTAAACCCCATTGGCTATTTGCTGCCATTGTTTGTCCACTAAACCAAATAACAGCCGCAATAAATAAACTACCAACGAAGTTGCCCAAATATACTACGATCCAATTTCGAATCATTTGTGTCGTGGTGATTCTACCGCCCACTCTGGCGACTAAAGTTAAAGTAGAAGAAGTGAATAATTCAGATCCTAAAATCACCACCATAATTACACCTAATGAGAATACTAACCCACCTACTAACTTGGTTAATCCCCAAGGTGCGCCTGCACTAGCAGTTTGTGTTGTCGTGTAAAATACAAAGGCTAAGGCAATACAAGCACCAGCACTAATACCAGACATAAACGATAAAAATGGACGTTTATTTGCTTTATAAGTTGCTGTATTTTCTGCATAATCCGTTGCTTCAACAGGTGTGAGTGCAACAGAAGATAGTTTTTGATTTTCTGATGCCATAATCAAACTCCAACTATTGACATTGAAAAAGTTGATGAAAATTTAATACTTTTAACAAGTTTACGACTACAAATACTTCTATAATTGGCACTATTTTACTCTCCTCCCCTTTCATTGCAAAGAAAAGCAAAAATTATTTCAACAAACTTTGATATTTTGCAAGGTTTGTTTAATTAAAGACAAAATTCCCATATTAATATTCGCTCAATTTCATACATTCAGAGTAAGTAAAGCACTTAATTTGAAACTTGTTTTATTCGCATAATACCGTGAATTCCCCCAGATAATCATCCACTTTTCCAAAACCTTGATTATTCACAACAGGCAAATTCAGAATTTTTTCAAACGAACCAGATTAAGTGTATAGACTTGCTATTTTGAGTAATTAATAGCATTATTTTGATCTTTTTGAAGAAAAAGGCGATCTTTGTCATAAAATAATGATTTAAGTGCGGTTAAAATTTTGGTTAATTTTAAGTGCACTTCTTTATACAGGAGCAGATTATGTATTATGGTTTAGATATTGGTGGCACGAAAATAGAGCTTGCCGTATTCAATGAAAAATTAGAAAAATTATATTCTGAACGGGTGCCAACACCTAAAACCGACTATGAAGAATGGCTTAACACGATTGTGGATTTAGTGAATCGTGCTGATGAAAAGTTTGGTGAGGCGGGCACCGTAGGTTTGGGCGTACCTGGTTTTGTTAATCAACAAACTGGATTAGCCGAAATTGCCAATATTCGTGTGGCAGATAATAAACCAATTTTATGCGATTTGTCTACGCGTTTGGGCCGTGAAGTGCGGGCAGAAAATGACGCAAATTGTTTTGCGTTATCTGAAGCATGGGATACGGAAAATCAGCAATATTCGACTGTACTTGGTTTAATTCTTGGGACTGGTTTTGGTGGTGGCTTTGTCTTAAACGGTAAAGTTCATTCAGGTCAAGTGGGAATGGCGGGAGAGCTTGGTCATTTACAATTAAATTATCATGCTTTGAAATTATTGGGATGGGATAACGCCCCAATTTATCAATGCGGTTGCGGCAACAAGGCTTGTTTGGATAATTATCTGTCTGGTCGCGGTTTTGAAATGCTTTATCGAGATTTGAAAGGCGAAACATTATCTGCTCGTGAAATTATTGATTTGTTCTATCAAGGCAATGAAAGTGCGGTAGATTTTGTGAATCTTTTTGTTGAGTTGGCGGCGATTTCTATTGGCAATATCATTACGGCATTTGATCCGCATATGATTGTACTCGGCGGTGGATTATCTAATTTTGACTATCTTTATGAGACCTTACCAAAAGCATTACCGCCTCACTTGATGCGAACAGCAAAAGTTCCGCCAATTAAAAAAGCGAAACACGGCGATTCTGGTGGTGTGCGTGGTGCGGCAGCGTTGTTTTTAACCAAATAATTCAACAAACTAGTGGGGCGTATTCAAATAATACGCCCTTTATTTTGGAAAATATTTAGAATATTGTGAATTTATTAGATTTTTTCTTGTTTGTGTTTCTTTTCTCTAGAGAAATTATTAAAAAATCTCGCCTTTTCATTGAAAAGCCATACAATCAAATTATTTATCGCTTGAGGGATGATTATGGAATTTGAATTTTCAAAAATGTTAGAAGAAGTGCTAACTTGGATAGTCGCACACCTTGATGGACCTTTATGGGATGCCACCATTATTATTTTGCTTGGAACTGGTCTATTTTTTACCATTACAACAGGATTTGTGCAGTTCCGTTTATTCCCTGCAAGCCTTCGTGAAATGTGGTTTGGTCGTTCGGTGGAGGGAAGTTCATTAACACCTTTCCAAGCGTTTACGACAGGTCTTGCGAGTCGCGTTGGTGTGGGTAACATTGGTGGGGTTGCAACGGCAATCGCCTTAGGGGGCGAAGGCGCAGTGTTTTGGATGTGGGTAACGGCATTTATTGGTATGTCGAGTGCTTTCGCTGAATCTACCCTTGCTCAATTATTTAAAATTCAAGATAAAGATGGATCATTCCGTGGCGGCCCTGCTTATTATATTGTGCAAGGTTTAAAATCACGTTGTATGGCAGTGGCTTTTGCGCTTGCATTAATTTTTACATTTGGTTTTGCTTTTAATTCGGTGCAGGCGAACTCCATTGTTGAAGCGACGAGTAATGCGTGGAATTGGAAAGGGGAATATGTCGGTATTTCATTAGTAATTTTGACCGCACTTATTATTTTCGGTGGCGTTAAGCGTATTGCGATTATTTCAAGCAACCTTGTACCAATGATGGCACTTTTCTATTTGATTATGGCGGTGATTATTCTTGGTATGCATATTGATATGATTCCTTCCGTGATTCATCGTATCGTTCAAAGTGCATTTAGTTTTGACGCAGCAGCTGGCGGAATGTTTGGTGCGCTGGTATCAAAAGCAATGATGATGGGGATTAAACGTGGTTTATTCTCAAACGAAGCGGGGATGGGGTCTGCGCCTAATTCGGCTGCAGCAGCTCACGTGAAGCATCCAGTTAGCCAAGGTTTAGTGCAAATGCTCGGTGTGTTTGTTGATACTATGATCGTTTGTACTTGTACTGCCGTTATTATTTTGCTTTCCAATAATTATGGTAGCGAAACGCTCAAAAGTATCTCACTTACGCAAAATGCTTTGCAATATCACATAGGTGAATTTGGGGTGCATTTCCTAGCGTTTATCTTATTGTTATTCGCTTATTCTTCTATTATTGGTAACTATGCTTATGCGGAAAGTAATATCCGTTTTATTAAAAACAAATCTTGGTTTGTATTGTTGTTCCGTTTAATGGTGCTATTCTTCGTGTATTTTGGTGCGGTTCGTTCAGGTAATGTGGTATGGAATTTCGCAGATACTGTAATGGCAGTCATGGCAATCATTAACTTGATCGCAATTTTGATGTTGTCGCCAATCGTATGGAAATTAATGAAGGATTATCAACGCCAGCTTAAAGAAGGAAAAACACCAGAGTTTAAAATTGACGAACACCCTGAATTGCGTAAGAAAATATTTGATTCCCGCATTTGGAAATAAAGATAAAATGGTTACAAAGAAATGCTCTGTCTTTCCAAAGGATTAGATTCTTATTTAAAGAAATATTTTTGATATTGTTTCAGGCTTGGTCTTTTTAGTTTAGATTGAATAAACTTTTGCCGGCACTTTTTACCGCCCTCGTGCCGGCTATTCCAAACTGCTTTGAAAACTGACCGCTCTTTGACTTACTTCAAAAATGCGGCGTGATAGGCAATATGCTCGCCAATAAAACTGGCGATGAAGTAATAGCTGTGATCGTATCCTTTATGGAAACGCACATCTATAGGCTGATTTATCGCACGACAGGTTTCGATAAAATCTTCGGTACGCAATTGTGTCGGCAAAAACTCATCTTCCAAGCCCTGATCAATGTGTATACCTTGCACTTTATAGCCTTGTTGAATGAGCGATCTGGCATCATATTGCTGCCATTTTTCGCGATCTTCCCCTAAATAAGCAGTAAAGGCTTTTTCTCCCCAAGGCACGAGGCTTGGCGATAAAATAGGCGAAAAAGCAGAAACACTTTGATAACGTTCTCGGTTTTTCAGTGCCAATACCAATGCACCGTGTCCGCCCATTGAATGCCCCATAATGGAACGTTTGCCATTGGTAGGGAAATTTGCTTCAATCAAATCAGGCAACTCATTCAAAATATAATCATACATTTGATAATTCGTCGCCCAAGGTTGCTCGGTCGCATTCAAATAAAAGCCCGCACCTTGTCCTAAATCGTAAGCCACATCGTTCGGCACTTGCTCTCCGCGAGGGCTGGTATCGGGGGTAACCACAATCACTTGATGTTCTGAGGCATAACGCTGAAAGCCTGATTTGGTAATGAAATTTTGTTCAGAGCAAGTTAAGCCTGAAAGCCAATAAATTACGCCAAGCGGTCGATTTTCTGGATTATTTGGCAAATAGACGGCAAATTTCATTTCGCATTGCAACATTTGGGCATTATGCGCCCAAACTTGCTGTGAACCGCCAAAAATTTGATGTTGTTCAATCAGTTTCATAACGTACCTTAGTAATGAATAACTGTGCGGATCGATTTACCTTCGTGCATTAACTCAAAGGCTTCATTGATTTGATCGAGTGGCATTGTGTGAGTCACAAACGGTTCTAACTGAATGTCGCCTTTCATTGAATCTTCCACCATTTGCGGAAGTTCAGAGCGACCTTTCACACCACCAAATGCACTGCCTTTCCACACACGGCCTGTTACCAATTGGAACGGACGTGTTGAAATTTCTTGTCCTGCACCCGCTACGCCGATGATGATAGATTGCCCCCAGCCACGGTGAGCACTTTCTAATGCTTGACGCATTACGTTTACGTTGCCTATACATTCAAAGGTATGGTCAATGCCCCATTTGTTGATGTCTAACAGCACATCTTTGATCGGTTTGTCGTAATCGTTCGGGTTTAAATAATCCGTTGCACCAAACTGTTTTGCCAAATCGAATTTTGCAGGATTTGTATCAATAGCAATAATACGCCCCGCTTTGGCTTGACGTGCACCTTGCACCACAGCTAAACCAATCGCTCCCAAGCCAAACACGGCAACAGAGTCCCCTTCTTGCACTTTTGCCGTATTATGCACCGCACCAATACCAGTGGTGACACCGCAGCCGAGCAAACACACTTGTTCGTGGTTCGCTTCAGGGTTGATTTTCGCCAGTGAAACTTCTGCAACAACAGAGTACTCACTGAAAGTCGAACAGCCCATATAGTGATAGATCGGCTGACCTTGATAAGAAAAACGTGTCGTGCAATCAGGCATTAAGCCTTTACCTTGCGTGTCACGCACTGAGACGCATAAGTTGGTTTTACCCGAGCGGCAAAACTCACATTCGCCACATTCAGCAGTATAAAGAGGAATGACGTGATCGCCCGGTTTTACGCTTAACACACCTTCGCCAACCGCAACAACCACACCCGCACCTTCGTGTCCTAGCACCACAGGGAATACCCCTTCAGGATCGCTTCCTGATAACGTAAACGCATCAGTATGGCAAACGCCCGTGTGAGTGTTGCGGATTAACACTTCGCCTTTGCGAGGCATTTCTACGTCGATTTCCACAATTTGTAAGGGTTGATTTGGGGCGAATGCCACCGCCGCACGAGATTTGATGGTTGAATTGATTTGTTTAATTTCCATTGTTTTTCCTCTTAATTCATTGACAAAGTTGCCTTACGTAAGCAAGATAACAACAGTTTACACTTTAGAGCTCACTCTAAAGCAAGTGTTTTTTTATCATTTTTGTTTAAAGGGAATAAAAAGTGACTTACACCACCGCTAAAGCTGCTGAAAAAACAGGCATTTCCGCCTACACCTTACGCTTTTATGACAAAGAAGGCTTGTTACCTAATGTCGGACGTGATGAATACGGTAATCGCCGTTTTACCGACAAGGATTTGCAATGGTTGAGTTTATTACAATGCTTGAAAAATACAGGAATGAGTTTAAAAGACATCAAACGATTTGCGGAATGTACCATCATTGGCGACGATACTATTGAAGAACGCCTTTCCTTATTTGAAAATCAAACAAAAAATGTAAAGTGTCAAATTGCCGAATTAAAACGTTATTTAGATTTGCTTGAATACAAATTAGCGTTTTACCAAAAAGCGAAAGCATTAGGTTCGGTAAAAGCCGTAAATTTACCGCAAATTCCTGAAACGAGCTAAAAGGATAAAAGTGCTCACATCACAGAATTAGAAGAAAAATACAATTTTTAGAGATAGATAAATTTTAACTTTTTTTTTATTACATAAATAAGTTAAAAATCAGGTTTTGTGATCAAGATCAGGATAACATAAAAATAATCTCCGATAGCTATTGTTCTAAATGGCTAAAAAGAGTATATTCCGAGCCAAATTTTTTCTTTTTTACAGAACGGAGTTTATTATGTTTGGTTTATCCCCCGCTCAACTGATTATTTTATTAGTCGTTATTTTATTGATTTTTGGCACGAAAAAATTAAGAAATGCTGGCTCAGATCTTGGCGCAGCAGTGAAAGGTTTCAAAAAGGCGATGAAAGAAGATGAAAAAGTAAAAGATGCGGAATTTAAGTCTATAGATAATGAAACAGCGTCTGCAAAAAAAGAAAATATAAAAGAGAAAGAACAGGCTTAATCCGTGTTTGATATTGGTTTTTCAGAACTTATTTTACTAATGGTTTTGGGATTGGTTGTATTAGGCCCGAAACGTTTGCCTATAGCAATTCGCACTGTAATGGATTGGGTAAAAACAATTCGTGGTTTAGCTGCTAACGTTCAAAATGAGTTGAAACAAGAGCTAAAATTGCAAGAATTACAAGATAGTATTAAAAAAGCGGAATCCCTTAACTTGCAAGCCCTTTCACCAGAATTGAGTAAAACGGTGGAAGAATTAAAAGCTCAAGCAGATAAGATGAAAGCGGAGCTAGAAGATAAAGCAGCTCAAGCTGGTACAACGGTGGAAGATCAAATCAAAGAAATCAAAAGTGCGGCTGAAAATGCAGAAAAGTCTCAAAATGCAATCTCAGTTGAGGAGGCTGCAGAAACTTTATCTGAAGCAGAAAAAACACCTACAGATTTGACCGCACTTGAAACTCACGAGAAAGTAGAACTGAACACACATTTATCTAGCTATTATCCTCCTGATGATATTGAAATCGCTCCAGCGTCAAAATCTCAATCTTCAAAAACTAAATCATAGCGAGTTTTTATGAGTAATGTGGATGAATCTCAACCTTTAATTACGCACCTTGTTGAACTAAGAAATCGTTTATTACGCTGTGTGATTTGTGTAGTGTTGGTTTTTGTTGCTTTGGTGTATTTTTCCAATGATATTTATCATTTTGTTGCTGCACCTTTAACGGCTGTTATGCCAAAAGGCACAACAATGATTGCAACCAATATTCAAACTCCTTTCTTTACGCCAATTAAATTAACTGCGATTGTTGCAATTTTTATTTCTGTCCCTTATTTGCTTTATCAAATTTGGGCTTTTATTGCACCTGCTTTATATCAGCACGAAAAACGGATGATTTATCCGTTGTTATTTTCCAGTACGATTTTATTTTATTGCGGTGTTGCTTTTGCTTACTATGTCGTCTTTCCTCTTGTATTCAGCTTCTTTACACAAACAGCCCCAGAAGGTGTTACCATCGCAACAGATATTAGTAGTTATTTAGATTTTGCTTTAGCGTTATTTTTAGCTTTTGGCATTTGTTTTGAAGTGCCAATTGCGATTATTCTACTTTGCTGGACTGGTATTACCACTGTAAAGGCTCTTTCCGAAAAACGCCCTTATATTATTGTTGCGGCATTTTTTATTGGAATGCTTTTAACGCCTCCTGATGTTTTTTCACAAACTTTGCTTGCCATACCGATGTGCTTGCTGTTTGAGATCGGTCTATTGGTCGCTCGATTTTATCAACCAAAAGACGACGAAAGTGCGGTTAAAAATAATGATGAATCAGAAAAAACACAATGATGAACTGAATTGTTAATCGTATGGGGGCTTTGCCCCGTTTTTATTATATTGATATAACCCTAATTTTGTTTTTTCATAAAACATATTTTCGTAGTGATTTACTAGAAATATGCTTTGTAGTCTGCTCTATATTTTTATTGAAAATATCATTACCTGATGGTTTTCTGTCGTTTTTTTATTTTTTATCTAATAAATACGATATTTTTTAGATAATTTCTTTACTTTTTCCTTTTCTTTAAATTTCCTTTATAAAAATGGTTGCAAGATTAGATTAGCCATTGCATATTGTCTATGCGCCTCACGAGGCGAATACAATAAAAATACAATACACACAACATCAACAAAGAGGGAAATTCATTATGTCAAAAGTTGCTTCCTTAGACGCATTTTTAACAAAAGTTGCTCAACGCGATGGTTATCAACCTGAATTTTTACAAGCGGTTCGCGAGGTATTCACATCAATTTGGCCTTTTTTAGAAGCCAATCCTAAATATCGTTCAGAAGCATTATTAGAACGTTTAGTTGAGCCTGAACGTGCATTTCAATTCCGTGTGGCGTGGACTGACGATAAAGGGCAAGTGCAAGTAAACAGAGCATTTCGTGTACAATTTAATAGTGCCATAGGCCCATTTAAAGGGGGAATGCGTTTCCATCCATCAGTAAATTTATCTATCTTAAAATTCTTAGGTTTTGAGCAAATCTTTAAAAATGCTTTAACAACATTGCCTATGGGCGGGGCAAAAGGCGGTTCAGATTTTGATCCTAAAGGCAAATCTGATGCTGAAGTTATGCGTTTTTGCCAAGCATTAATGACTGAACTTTATCGTCACGTAGGAGCTGATACAGATGTTCCCGCAGGCGATATAGGCGTCGGTGGGCGAGAAGTTGGCTATTTAGCTGGCTATATGAAAAAATTATCAAACCAATCAGCCTGTGTTTTCACTGGTCGCGGTCTTTCTTTCGGTGGTAGTTTAATTCGTCCGGAAGCAACGGGATATGGATTAATTTATTTTGCTCAAGCAATGCTTGCTGAAAAAGGCGATAGTTTTGCAGGTAAAGTAGTTTCAGTTTCTGGTTCTGGTAATGTAGCACAATACGCTATTGAAAAAGCATTATCTCTTGGTGCAAAAGTAGTAACTTGTTCTGATTCATCAGGTTATGTTTATGATCCAAATGGATTTACTACTGAAAAATTAGCCGCACTTTTCGATATTAAAAATACAAAACGTGGGCGTGTGAAAGATTATGCAGAACAGTTTGGTTTGCAATATTTTGAAGGTAAACGCCCTTGGGAAGTGCAAGTTGATATTGCACTTCCTTGTGCAACTCAAAATGAATTAGAACTTTCTGATGCACAACGTTTAATTAAAAATGGTGTGAAATTAGTGGCTGAAGGTGCGAATATGCCAACAACAATTGAAGCAACAGAAGCATTACTAGCTGCAGATGTATTATTTGGCCCGGGTAAAGCTGCCAACGCTGGTGGTGTTGCTACTTCTGGTTTAGAAATGGCACAAAGTTCACAACGTTTATATTGGACAGCGGAAGAAGTGGACGCTCAATTACATCGCATTATGTTAGATATTCACGCAAACTGTAAAAAATACGGCACAATTGAAGGTCAAGAAAACATTAACTATGTTGTTGGGGCAAATGTAGCAGGCTTTGTTAAGGTGGCTGATGCAATGTTAGCCCAAGGCGTTTATTAACAAATAAAAAAGTTAAACTAAATAACCGCACTGTAATAAAGTGCGGTTATTTTTTAGGATGAAATTTGAATATAAGAAAGGCGACATTTTGTCGCCTTAGATATTATTTATTTTGAATTGTTTTCGTCACAATGATTAATATCACTGCATTTGCCGTAAAGATACACGTTATGCGTTTTTAATTTTATGCCGTATTTTTCACTGATTTCACGCTGACGTTGTTCAATAATATTATCCGTAAATTCAAATACTTTACCGCAATCTTCACAAATAATATGATCGTGATGTTCTGTTGGGGCAAGTTCAAAAACGGATTTATTTCCCTCAAAATTATGACGGATTACAATATGCGCTTCATCAAATTGATTAAGCACACGATAAACTGTGGCTAATCCAATTTCACTACCTTGTTCCAGCAAAATTTTATAAACTTCTTCTGCAGAAAAATGTTCATTTTTATGATTTTGCATTAAAGCGAGAATAGTTAAGCGAGGCTCTGTAATTTTTAATCCCACTTTTTTGAGTAATTTAATATTTTCTTCAGACATAATTTTTCTTCCTATTATGCACAAAATACTAAGCCAATTCAGCTAAGCACATTTCATCATAAATTTGTTTACACCATTTTTCTACACGCTCTGCGGTAAGCTCTGGTTGGCGATCTTCATCAATACATAATCCGATGAAAGTGCCATCTTCCAATAAGGCTTTCGAAGCTTCAAAATTATAGCCTTCTGTTGGCCAATTTCCTACCACAATTGCACCGTGTGGCTCTATAATATCGCGCACAGTTCCGATAGCATCACAGAAATAATCTGCATAATCTTCTTGATCGCCACAACCGAAAATACCTACAAGTTTATCTGTAAAATCGATTTCTTCGAGTGTTGGGAAAAAGTCATCCCAGTCTGCTTGTGCTTCGCCGTAATACCAAGTTGGGATACCGAAAAGCAAGAAATCGTATGCTTCAATATCTTCTTTGCTACTTTTGGCAATATCACGAATATCAATTAAATCACTACCTAATTGTTTTTGGATTTGTTTTGCGATGTTTTCAGTGTTTCCAGTATCACTACCATAAAAAAGACCAACTATTGCCATTTTTATTTCCTTTTTTATATTAAATTTAATCTATCGATTATAAGGCTTATCCAAATTTGGCGAACTATATCATAAAAGCATTCTCACTTAAACTACTTAATTCTTATTTAGAAATCGTTTAATTGCACGAATAACAAAATCAGGTTTTTCGGCGTGAACCCAGTGTCCACTGCCATTAATCGTAAAGGCAGTTGCATTAGGAAATTGTTCTAGAATTTTTTCGCTATTTTCTATTTTTATATAAGAGGAATTTCCACCCTTAATAAAAAGAGTTGGCGTAAATACACGTACTTTTTCCCAATCCATAATATTGGCATAATTGTTAAAAAGTGCGGTAAGATTAAAACGAAAACAATCAGCTGAATTAACATCAAAAGATTTCAACATAAATTGTACAACGTCTTCATCATTAATTTCTTGTTTTAAAATCGGTTTGGCTTGCTGACGATTTTCAGGCTTTGCATTTTTTACCGCAAATAGGCCATTAAAAACATCTTTATGACCAAATCCCTCATAAGGCATAGGGGACATATCAATTACGATTAATTTTTCGACTAATTCTGGGCAAAGTGCGGTGATTTTCATGGCGGTTTTTCCCCCCATAGAATGACCAATTAATATCACTTTGGATAAATTTAAGTGGCGGATTACTGCGATAACATCTTCAGCCATCAGTTGATAATTCATTTTTTCCGAATGAAAACTATGGCCGTGATTGCGTAAATCAATACGTAAAATACTGTAATGTTCACTAAAAGCTCTCGCGATAACGCCGAGATTATCCATATCGCCGAATAAACCGTGAATAAAAATTAAAACAGGTGTATTAATCGTTTGTTTTACTTGATGAAATTGATAATTGAGTAATGATTTTGCCATAATTTTTACGTGAGAATTTGTAAAGAAGTCGTTATAATTGAAAAAAATTTTAGCAAACAGAGAGATAAAAATGAAGATCATTGAAGTAGATGAAGAATTATACCAATATATTGCGAGCCAAACCCGCTCTATTGGAGAAAGTGCTTCGGATATTTTACGCCGTTTGCTTAGTTTACCTGTGCATACTTCAATTGTTAATGATTTAATTATTACTTCAGCAGAAACAGATCAAAAGCCAAAACAGGCTATCAATGTGAAAGAAGTAAATATCAAAACAACAAAAAAGCAATCAATAACCGCAATTAATCAGATTGTAGAAAAAGTCCAAACTTTATTAAATTCAACTGAATTTCAAGAAGAAAGTAAGGCTGTTGTACGTTTCTTAGCGATTTTACGTGTGCTTTATCGTACAAATCCTGAAAGTTTTGCACAAGCAACGGAATCTTTACAAGGACGTACTCGAGTTTACTTTGCACGCGATGAAGCGACATTATTAATGGCGGGTAACCATACTAAACCAAAACAAATTCCAGATACGCCTTATTGGGTTATTACCAATACAAATAGTGGACGAAAAATGTTAATGCTAGAAGGTGCAATGCAATCTATGGAATTACCTGAAACATTGATTGATGAAGTGCGATCATATTTCACGGTAAATTAATAATGTATCCTTGGCAAGATTTTGCTATTCAACCTGATTTCTCAGATAAAATCGCTTTGCGTACTACGCAGGGCGATGTGCTTACTTGGATAGAATTGACTACAAAGATTAACCAAACAGTGGCTTTTTTACAAAAAAAAGGCGTAAATGCGGAAAGTGTGGTTGCTTTTGTGGGAAAAAATTCAGAGAAAATTTTATTTTTATATCTGGCGACAATTCAGCTTGGTGCAAAAGTTTTAGGCATAAACCCTGCCTTTCCACAAGAAAAAATTGCAAAATTATGTGAGTTTTATCAAATTGATTTTTGTTTTTATGATAAAGATTTACTGAATTTGCAAGAAATTGGTGTTCTTACACAAAAAGCCGATTTTTTTCGCCCAGCTACAATGACGCTCACGTCTGGCTCGACAGGTTTACCAAAAGCAGTTGTACATAATGTCCAAGCGCATTTGGATAATGCAAAAGGGGTATGTAACTTAATGAAGTTTGATTGTAATCAATCTTGGTTACTTTCATTACCCTTATATCACGTTTCAGGGCAAGGTATTGTTTGGCGTTGGTTATATTGCGGTGCACAATTACATTTCCCAGAAGATGATTTTTATGCTTCATTATTAAAGACGACCCACGTTTCTCTTGTGCCAACGCAATTACAGCGTTTATTAGATTATTTACAGGAAAATCCGAGCATTTCATTTTCTACACGCCATATTTTACTTGGTGGCACGCATATTCCAACAGAACTTACACAAAATATGGTGAAATATGGTATCGAAACGTATTCTGGCTACGGAATGACGGAAATGGCTTCGACAGTTTTTGCTAAAAAATCTGACGGAAAACAAGGCGTAGGGCAACCGCTCTTAGGTAGAGAGTATTGTTTAGTAAATGATGAAATTTGGCTGAAAGGTGCAGGTTTGGCGATGGGTTATTGGAAAGATCGACAAATTGTTCCATTAACGAATAACCAAGGCTGGATTCAGACAAAAGATAAAGGCATTTGGCAAGAGGGCGAACTTGTTATTATCGGACGACTTGATAATATGTTTATTTCAGGTGGCGAAAATATTCAGCCAGAAGAAATTGAACAAGTGATTATTCAACATTCTTCAGTTAATCAAGTGTTTGTTTTACCACAAAAAAACAAAGAATTTGGTCAGCGTCCTGTCGCTCTAGTGGATTTTAATGAACCCTTTAGCAAAAGTGCGGTTGAAAATTTAATGTTTTTTTTACAAGATAAACTTGCACGTTTTAAACAACCTATTGCATATTATCCTTTGCCACTGATGCTTGAGAAAGGCATTAAGATCTCACGTAAACAGCTTGCTGATTGGCTGGCAAAGCGAGATGAGATAAATTAATTTACCATTTAGATTAGGGAAAAATAATGATTAGGAAACTTATGAAAATACCTCCATTTTTTACCGCACTTTTTGCCTCGGCAATGTTTACCCTTAGCGTTTCGCAAGGGGTATTGGCGGCAAATTCAACAAATGTATTACCAACGGAGCAATCGCTTAAAGCCGATTTGGCTAACGCTCAAAAAATGAGTGAGGGGGAGGCAAAAAATAGGTTGTTAGCAGAATTACAAACATCAATTGATTTATTGCAGCAAATTCAAGCTCAACAAAAAATCAATGATGCATTGCAAACAACATTAAGCCATTCAGAGAGTGAAATTAGAAAGAATAATGCAGAAATTCAAGCATTAAAAAAACAACAAGAAACGGCAACAAGTACTGATGATAATGCGCAATCACAGGACTATTTACAAAATAGTCTCACTAAGTTAAATGATCAATTACAAGATACGCAAAACGCATTAAGCACAGCAAATGCACAATTGGCAGGGCAAAGTTCTATTTCTGAACGAGCACAAGCGGCATTAACAGAAAATGTTGTACGCACACAGCAAATCAATCAACAATTAGCCAATAATGATATTGGTAGCATATTGCGAAAACAATATCAGATTGAATTACAACTGATTGATTTAAAGAATAGTTATAATCAAAACTTATTAAAAAATAATGATCAGCTTTCTTTACTCTATCAAAGCCGTTATGACCTATTGAATTTACGTTTGCAAATACAGCAGCAAAATATTATTGCGATTCAAGAAGTCATTAATCAAAAAAATCTTCAGCAATCACAAAATCAAGTAGAACAAGCTCAGCAACAGCAAAAAACTGTGCAAAATGATTACATTCAAAAAGAACTTGATCGCAATGCACAGCTTGGTCAGTATTTATTAAAACAAACAGAAAAAGCGAATTCATTAACTCAAGATGAGTTAAGAATGCGGAATATTTTAGATAGCCTCACTCAAACTCAACGTACTATTGATGAACAAATTAGTGCATTACAAGGCACGTTAGTTCTTTCACGTATTATCCAGCAACAAAAACAAAAATTACCGACTAACTTAAATATTCAAGGTTTATCAAAACAAATTGCCGATTTGCGTGTACATATTTTTGACATTACTCAAAAACGCAATGAACTTTATGATCTAGATAACTATATTAATAAAGTTGAAAGTGAAGATGGAAAACAATTTACTGAGGCAGAAAGAACGCAAGTTAAAACGCTATTAACTGAGCGTCGGAAAATGACATCTGATCTGATTAAATCTTTAAATAATCAATTAAATCTCGCGATTTCTTTGGAATTAACACAGCTGCAAATTACACAAATCAGTGATCAAATTCAATCTAAATTAGAGCAGCAAAGTTTTTGGGTGAAAAGTAATAATCCTATTAATTTAGATTGGGTAAAAATGCTGCCAAGAGCTTTAATTGAACAGTTTAATGGTATGTTGAAAAAATTAGGTTTTCCAACTAATTATGACAATTTACCTTATTTGCTGATGTATTTCTTAGGGTTATTTATTGTAGGCGGTGCAATTTTTAAATTTAAAAATCGTATTAAACAACAATTAAACAAAATTAATCGTGAAATACATCGTTTAGATACAGATAGTCAGTGGAGTACTCCACTTGCCCTGTTATTAACAGCGTTTTTAACGCTTTCTAGTACACTTTGGTTTTTAGCAGTTTGCCAAATGATCGGCTTCTTTTTCTTCAAAAATCCAGAAGAATTTTGGCATTGGTCATTTAGTATGGCGGGTTATTGGTGGTTCTTTACATTTTGGATTTCATTGTTCCGTCCAAATGGTATTTTTGTTAATCATTTTGAATCTTCAAAAGAGAATGCACAACGTTTTCGTGGTGTTATCCAGCGCATTATTATTGTGGTTGTATTGCTTTTAAATACTTCTGTGTTTAGCAATGTCACTGATGCAGGTTTAGCTAATGATGTGTTAGGTCAAATTAATACTATTGCGGCTCTAATTTTCTGTGCGGCGATTATTGCCCCTCGTTTTAATCGAGTACTTCGCTCTTATGAACCTGAAACAAATAAACATCATTGGTTAATAAGAATTGTACAAATTGGTTTGAGATTAATTCCTGTGGGATTAATCGTACTTATTGTTTTAGGTTATTACTACACCGCTTTAAATTTAATTGAGCATTTTATTCATTCTTATATTGCTTGGTGTGTATGGTGGTTAGTACGCAATACGATTTACCGTGGTATTACGGTTTCTTCTCGTCGTTTAGCACATCGCCGTTTAGCAGAAAAACGTCGTCAAAAAGCACTTGAAAATAATTATGAAAATATATCCTCTGATGATGTGGTTGCAGTGGGAGAGCCTGAGGAAAGTTTGGCGTTAAATGATGTGCGTAGCCAATTATTACGTTTTGTAGATCTCTTTATTTGGACAGCATTATTAGGGATTTTCTACTATGTATGGTCAGATTTAGTCACCGTAGTGAGCTATTTACGTGAAATTACACTTTGGCAACAAACCACGACAACCGATGCTGGCACTGTAATGGAAAGCATTACTTTATTTAATCTTCTTGTTGCTTTGGTTATCGTAGGAATTACTTATGTGTTGGTTCGTAATATTTCAGGCATTTTGGAAGTATTAATTTTTTCTCGCGTGAATCTTTCACAAGGTACGCCTTATACGATTACGACACTACTTACTTATATTTTTATCGCCATTGGTGGTGCTTGGGCATTTACAACCTTAGGGATATCTTGGTCAAAATTACAATGGTTATTCGCCGCACTTTCTGTTGGTCTTGGTTTTGGTATGCAAGAGATTTTTGCAAACTTTGTGTCAGGTATCATTTTGTTATTTGAACGCCCAATCCGAGTTGGCGATGTGGTTACCATTAATGAAGTGAGCGGTACTGTAGCGAAAATTCGTATCCGTGCAATTACATTGATTGATTTTGATCGCAAAGAAGTGATTGTGCCAAATAAATCTTTTGTGACAGGTCAAGTGACCAACTGGGCATTATCTAACACTATGACACGTTTAGTGATTAGCGTTGGTGTTGCTTATGGTTCTGATTTAACACTCGTGCGCCAATTATTACTTCAAGCAGCTGATGAACAGCCGACTATTTTACGCGATCCTAAACCATCTGCTTATTTTTTAACTTTTGGTGCAAGTACACTGGATCACGAGTTACGTGTTTATGTAGAACAAGTTGGGGATCGCACCAGTACTACAGATGCCCTTAATCGCCGTATTAATGAATTATTTGCAGAACATAATATTGATATTGCCTTTAATCAATTAGATGTATTTATCAAAAATAATGATACAGGCGAAGAAATTCCTTTTGTTGATGTAAAAAAATAAGGGGAAATTATGGCTGGTAATACAATTGGACAACTTTTCCGTGTGACAACCTTTGGGGAGTCACATGGTATTGCATTAGGCTGTATCATTGATGGCGTGCCACCAAATCTCGAATTATCCGAGAAAGATATTCAGCCAGATTTAGATCGTCGTAAACCAGGAACATCTCGATATACTACGCCTCGTCGTGAAGATGACGAAGTTCAAATTTTATCGGGAGTGTTTGAAGGAAAAACCACAGGCACAAGTATTGGGATGATCATTAAAAATGCTGATCAGCGTTCACAAGATTATGGTGACATTAAAGATCGTTTCCGCCCAGGTCATGCTGATTTTACCTATCAGCAAAAGTATGGAATCCGTGATTATCGTGGCGGTGGGCGTTCATCAGCACGTGAAACAGCGATGCGGGTTGCAGCGGGAGCGATTGCGAAAAAATATTTACGCAAACATTTTGGCATTGAGGTGCGAGGTTTTTTAAGCCAAATCGGTAATATAAAAATTGCTCCGCAGAAAGTGGGACAAATTGATTGGGAAAAGGTAAACAGCAATCCATTCTTTTGTCCTGATGAAAGTGCGGTAGAAAAATTCGATGAATTGATCCGTGAACTTAAAAAAGAAGGAGATTCTATTGGCGCAAAACTTACTGTTATTGCAGAAAATGTACCTGTAGGATTGGGCGAGCCAGTATTTGACCGTTTAGATGCGGATCTTGCCCATGCATTAATGGGCATTAATGCAGTAAAAGGAGTCGAAATTGGTGATGGTTTTGCTGTGGTTGAGCAACGAGGTTCGGAACATCGTGATGAAATGACACCTAATGGCTTTGAAAGTAATCATGCAGGCGGTATTTTAGGCGGAATTAGTTCAGGACAGCCAATTATCGCCACTATTGCACTAAAACCAACTTCAAGCATTACGATTCCTGGTCGTTCAATCAATCTTAATGGTAAACCCGTAGAAGTTGTAACAAAAGGTCGTCACGATCCTTGTGTGGGGATTCGTGCTGTGCCAATTGCGGAAGCTATGGTGGCGATTGTCTTATTAGATCATCTCTTACGTTTTAAGGCTCAGTGTAAATAATCTTAGTATAAGATGGGAGTCTGTGCCTAGGGTAGGTATACCCTAGGTTAGTTTGATGCTACCCCTTTGGGGTAAGTGGAAAGTTCCCCAAAGGGGAACTATTTTTCTAACCGTGGGTATACTTACCCACGGCAAAACCTAGGATATGCTTACCCATAGCAAAACCTAGGATATACTTACCCACGGTAAAACCTAGGATATATTTACCTACAGCAAAACTTTAGAATGAATAAAATTTTATTAAAAACAACCATAATTTTTACCGCACTTTTCTCTCTGAACGTTGTTGCATCTCCTCTAGATTGGCAAAAAGTGAAACGCCCTATTCCAAGTGAAGATGGTAAAGCAAGTCCTATTGGTAGTTATACCAACGGGTGTATTATTGGAGCGCAAGCATTACCGCCGAAAGGTGAAGGTTACCAAGTTATTCGTATGAATCGCAATCGTTATTATGGTCATCCAAATATGATTCAGTATCTTGAACGTTTGGGGCAACGCGTTAAAGCTGCTGGGTTGCCAACTATGCTAGTGGGCGATATTGCCATGCCAGGTGGCGGGCGGTTTTTAACGGGTCATGCTAGCCATCAGATGGGATTAGATGCGGATATTTGGTTAAGAATGGGCGAAATGTCAGACGCCGATGCACTGAATTCTGATGGTAAAGGTTTATTAGTTGTAGATAGAAAGGCGCAACGAGTGGATGAACGAGTATGGAATAGCAATCATGCGACGTTAATCAAGTTAGCCGCACAAGATCCAAATGTGACGCGTATTTTTGTTAATCCTGCGATTAAGGTAAAATTATGTCAAACCGCTGGCAATGATCGCGGTTGGCTACACAAAGTTCGTCCTTGGTATGGACACAACTCTCATTTTCATGTTCGTTTAACTTGCCCAGCAGATGCGCCTTATTGTGAAAATCAAGCGCCTGTGCCTGCTGGTGATGGTTGTGGAGACGAATTATATTCTTGGTTTGAACCACCAAAACCAGGCACTTCAGTGAGCAAACCTAAAGTTACACCGCCTGAGCCGTTTTTGTGCCAACAAATTTTGAACTCACCGAATCGGAGAGAATGGTTAGAATAGCATTAAGGTAAATCAATATGGATATCGGAATTGATCTTTTAGCAATATTGTTTTGTGTTGGTTTTGTTGCATCATTTATCGATGCAATTGCTGGCGGTGGCGGATTAATCACTATTCCAGCGTTGCTCATGACTGGCATGCCTCCTGCAATGGCGTTAGGCACCAACAAATTGCAAGCTATGGGCGGTGCATTATCCGCAAGCCTTTATTTCTTGCGAAAAAGAGCGGTCAATTTACGCGATATTTGGTTTATTTTGATTTGGGTTTTCTTAGGTTCAGCCCTAGGTACATTATTAATTCAATCAATTGACGTGGCGATTTTCAAAAAAATGCTGCCTTTTTTGATTTTAGCTATTGGTCTATATTTTTTATTTACCCCTAAATTAGGTGATGAAGATCGAAAACAGCGTTTAAGTTACATGTTATTTGGTCTTTTAGTTAGCCCATTTTTAGGTTTTTATGATGGCTTCTTTGGGCCAGGGACTGGCTCAATCATGAGTTTAGCCTGTGTTACTTTGCTAGGATTTAATCTCCCGAAAGCGACGGCACATGCAAAAGTGATGAACTTCACTTCGAACCTTGCTTCTTTTGCGCTTTTCTTATTGGGTGGACAAATTCTTTGGAAAGTGGGTTTCGTGATGATGGCTGGGAGCATTTTAGGTGCAAATTTAGGTGCCAAAATGGTGATGACGAAAGGTAAAACCTTGATTCGACCGATGGTTGTTATCATGTCTTTTATGATGACGGCTAAAATGATTTACGATCAGGGTTGGTTTCATTTTTAATTCGGAAAGCGCGCAAAAGTGCGGTTAAAATTAATTACATTTTATTATGTCGGATAATCAACAAAATTTACGTTTGACGGCGAGAGTGGGCTATGAAGCGCACTTTTCATGGTCGTATTTAAAGCCTCAATATTGGGGGATTTGGCTTGGTATTTTCTTTTTATTGTTGTTAGCATTTGTGCCTTTTCGTCTGCGCGATAAATTGACGGGAAAATTAGGTATTTGGATTGGGCATAAAGCAAAGAAACAGCGTACGCGTGCACAAACTAACTTGCAATATTGTTTCCCTCATTGGACTGAACAACAACGTGAGCAAGTGATTGATAAAATGTTTGCGGTTGTTGCACAAGTTATGTTTGGAATTGGTGAGATTGCAATCCGTTCAAAGAAACATTTGCAAAAACGCAGCGAATTTATCGGTCTTGAACATATCGAACAGGCAAAAGCTGAAGGAAAGAATATTATTCTTATGGTGCCACATGGCTGGGCGATTGATGCGTCTGGTATTATTTTGCACACTCAAGGCATGCCAATGACTTCTATGTATAATCCACACCGTAATCCATTGGTGGATTGGCTTTGGACGATTACACGCCAACGTTTCGGCGGAAAAATGCATGCGCGCCAAAATGGTATTAAACCTTTTTTAAATCATGTTCGTAAAGGCGAAATGGGTTATTACTTACCCGATGAAGATTTTGGGGCAGAACAAAGCGTATTTGTTGATTTCTTTGGGACTTATAAAGCGACATTGCCAGGGTTAAATAAAATGGCAAAACTTTCTAAAGCCGTTGTTATTCCAATGTTTCCTCGTTATAACGCTGAAACGGGCAAATATGAAATGGAAATTCATCCTGCAATGAATTTAAGTGATGATCCTGAACAATCAGCCCGAGCAATGAACGAAGAAATAGAATCTTTTGTTACGCCAGCGCCAGAGCAATATGTTTGGATTTTGCAATTATTGCGTACAAGGAAAGATGGCGAAGATCTTTATGATTAAAAATAGGGTTTGAAAGTCATATTCTCGAAAACGGATATTCAATAAGGTAAATAAGAAATGGAAGAAAAAATTCGGCTTACACAATACAGCCATGGTGCAGGTTGAGGCTGTAAAATTTCGCCTAAGGTGTTAGGGACAATTTTACATTCAGAACTGGAAAAATTTTATGATCCAAATCTGATCGTTGGCAATGAAACTGCAGACGATGCGGCGGTGTATGATCTTGGTAATGGAACTGCGATTATCAGTACCACAGATTTTTTCATGCCGATTGTAGATGATCCTTTTGATTTTGGACGAATTGCCGCGACCAATGCCATTAGTGACATTTTTGCTATGGGCGGTAAGCCGATAATGGGAATCGCTATTTTAGGTTTTCCAACCAATGTATTACCTGCAGAAGTTGCACAGAAAATTGTTGATGGTGGGCGTTTTGCTTGCCATCAAGCGGGGATTGCTTTGGCGGGAGGGCATTCCATTGATTCGCCTGAACCTATTTTTGGTTTAGCCGTGACAGGCGTGATTGACACTGAAAAAGTGAAACGTAATGCTTCTGCAAAATCAGGTTGTAAGCTTTATATGACGAAACCGCTTGGTATTGGTATTTTGACGACGGCGGAAAAAAAAGGAAAACTTAAGCCAGAACATCAAGGTTTAGCCACTGCCGCTATGTGCCAAATGAATTCTATTGGTAGTCAATTTTCCCAAGTGGATGGCGTCACCGCAATGACGGATGTCACTGGATTTGGTTTACTTGGTCATTTAATTGAAATCTGTGAAGGTTCAAATCTAAGTGCGGTAGTTTTTTCGGACAAAATTAAAACCTTGGACGGCGTAAAAGATTATATTGCTCAAGGTTGTGTACCCGGTGGAACAGGGCGTAATTTTGAAAGTTATGGACATAAAGTTGGCGCATTAACCGAAGAACAAAAAGCGATTTTGTGTGATCCTCAAACATCAGGCGGTTTATTAGTGGCAGTTGAGCCTAATTGCGTTCAAACAATAATTGAAATAGCCAAAGATGCGGGCATTGATTTATATGAAGTGGGTAAATTGAAACCTAAATCAGAATCCGATATCGTTGTTGAAGTAAAATAAGGAATTTTAATCGATCATCCCTAATGATTAATTAAATTACCATGATCCACATAGCAAAAAACCTTGGAATATCCCAAGGTTTTTTTAGATTATCATTAAATATAATGGAATTATGCGCCTAAACGCTCTTTAATACGAGCTGATTTACCTGAACGTTCACGTAAGTAGTAAAGTTTAGCTTTACGTACCGCACCTTTACGTTTAACTGCGATAGAATCTACAGCTGGAGAGTGAGTTTGGAATACACGCTCAACGCCTACGCCGTTAGATACTTTACGTAAAGTAAATGCTGAGTGCAAGCCACGGTTACGAATTGCAATAACCACGCCTTCGAATGCTTGCAAACGACGTTTGCTACCTTCAACCACCCATACTTTAACTTCTAAAGTATCACCTGGGCGGAAGCTAGGTACGTTTTGTTTTAATTGTTCTTGTTCAAGTTGTTTGATAATGTTAGACATTGTTTGATCCTTTATTGATCCTAGATGTAACTGAAACTAACTGTTATGCTCGGCTTGCGCCTCTTTTAACAGCTTACGTTGTTCGTCAGTCAGAGCTAGGCCTTCTAAGAGCTCAGGGCGTCGGAGCCATGTTCTTTGCAGCGATTGTTTTAATCGCCATTTCCGAATTTCTTCGTGATGTCCCGACATCAGCACGGGTGGTACAGTTAATCCTTCTAACACTTCTGGTCTAGTGTAATGCGGGCAATCTAATAAACCATCTGCAAAAGAATCTTTCTCTGCGGAGGCTTGTTTGCCTAATACACCAGGAATAAAACGTGCAACAGCATCAATTAATGTCATTGCTGGCAATTCCCCACCAGTTAGAACGTAATCGCCGATTGACCATTCTTCATCAATTTCAGTTTGAATCAACCGTTCATCAATCCCTTCGTAACGTCCACATACTAAAATCAATTTCTGATTTTGAGCAAGCTCGGTTACGCCGTCTTGATCGAGTTTACGTCCTTGTGGCGAAAGGTAAATCACCTTTGCGCCTTCTCCTGCCGCAGCTTTTGCAGTATGAATCGCATCCCGTAAAGGTTGCACCATCATCAGCATTCCTGGACCACCTCCATAAGGGCGATCGTCCACGGTTTTATGCTTGTCGAATGTAAAATCTCTTGGATTCCAACATTCTACATGCAGAAGATTATGTTTTACGGCTCTACCTGTAACCCCAAATTCCGTAATCGCTTTAAACATTTCGGGGAATAATGAAATTACCCCTATCCACATAAAAAGCCTACTACATTACGTTTGTGCATACTTGAGATTAGAAACCAGCGTCCCAATCCACTTCAATTGTTTTTGTGGTGAGATCGACTCTTTTAACTACTTGTTCATACAAAAACGGAATTAACCGCTCTTGTTTTCCAAAAGCATCTTTGGTATTGGCTTTAACCACTAATACATCATTAGAACCCGTTTCCATCATCTCTGTTACTGTTCCCATTGTATAACCTTCTAAGTTTACGACTGTACAACCGATTAAATCGTGCCAGTAATAATCGCCCTCTTCTAGTTCTGGGAAAACAGATAAATCTACACCAATTTCAACATTCGCTAAAATTTGTGCAGCTTCACGGTCATCAACGCCTTTTAATTTAACGATGATTTCGTGATTATGATAACGCCAGTTTTCTAATTCAATTGATTGCCATTCACCTTTGATTTTTAAAAACCAAGGTTGATAATCAAAAATGCTTTCAGCTTGTTCTGTTGATGAATAAATACGCAACCACCCACGAATACCGTAGGTTGAGCCTAATTTGCCCACAACTTCAATACGTTGTTGTTCCATATTTTTCACCTATCTTAGTTTGAGAACTAAATCAAAAAGCAAAATTATGCTGCTTTTTGTGCTTCTTTTACCAAGCTCGCAACACGATCAGAAAGTGAAGCACCTTGAGCAACCCAGTGATTTACACGCTCAAGATTAATGCGAAGACGTTCTGCATTACCTTGTGCAATTGGATTGAAGAAACCTACAGGTTCAATGAAGCGACCGTCACGAGGTGAACGACTGTCAGCGACTACGATTTGATAAAATGGGCGTTTTTTAGCTCCGCCACGAGATAAACGAATGGTTACCATAACCTTCCTCTAAATGTTTAATTACTAAAAGAATATTCTCAAATTCGAAAGTGATTTGAGAATATAGCTTACTTTTTTCTCTGTATATATAGACAAAAAGCCTGCGAATTTTATACTTTTCAAGCAAAATTGCAAGTTTTGTATGCATAAAGTAGGTTGTATTCCTTTTAATTATCATTCACAATTTATTTTGTTTTACGATATAATACGAGGCATCCAGCTGTTTTAGGTCAAATTTACGCGTATAGCGGTATTTTAGCTTGATAAAATATCAGTTAAATGAGGTTTATTATGAAAATTAGTTTTCATTCTGTGTTAATTGGATTAGCATCATTTATTGGTGTTCAACAAGGTGTAATAGCTAGTCCATCTTCTCATCAATCAATATCCACTGAATCAGCTGAGGCTTTGAAGCAACAATTTTCAATGGCTTTAGCTAAACAAGACAAACAACAAATTACAAATTTACAAAAAAAACTTACCGCACTTTTTTCTTTACCTCCCCAATTTCTTGATAATCAGATCCAAATAAGCGAAAAAATCCTCACTCGCATTTTTAAAACAGATAAAAATCTCACGCCTAAATTTCTTGATTACTTATACTTTGAGCCAATAAATACTGTTGATGCTAATTTAATTCAGGAAATGAAGAAAAACTTACTGGTGTCTTTTTTAGCAAATGATCAGGCAAAAATTTATATTCGTCAAACAGATAATTCAGAGCAATTTGTTCAGACTTTAATGGAGCGGGGAGCAAAAGCAGATCAAATTATATTACTGTCTTTGAATGCCAAAGGTATATTTCAAAAAATTATTGAACAAATACGTCAAGATTTTCCGAATCAGACTATTTTTTCGATTACTGAAAATCGTATTAGTTTGATTACTCCTTCTTCAGAAATTAAGTCTCGCCTTGCTTTAGCAAATATGATGTTCAATCGCCAATTTAAAGGTGTGGAAGTTGATGATTTCTCGTATTTAGATCAACCTCGAGAAAATTTACAGCACAATAATGATGCAATTCGTTACAAAACCTTTCAAGCAATGCTAGAAGGTTTAAACTAATCCCTTACCAATAGGAGTTTTTATGCTTTTATCCAAAAAATCGGCCACCTTTGCACTCAGTGCATTTGCGATGCTTTTCACTAGTGTAGCTCTTGCCAAAGAGGCACCACAAGCTCACAAAGCTGTGGAATTAAGTATTTTGCACATCAATGATCACCATTCTTATTTAGAACCGCACGAAACACGGATTAATTTAAATGGTCAGCAAACCAAAGTGGATATTGGTGGTTTTTCTGCTGTCAATGCAAAACTTAACAAATTGCGTAAAAAATACAAAAATCCATTAGTACTGCATGCAGGCGATGCCATTACTGGTACGCTTTACTTCACGCTGTTTGGTGGTTCTGCAGATGCAGCTGTGATGAATGCAGGTAATTTCCATTATTTTACTTTAGGTAATCATGAATTTGACGCGGGTAATGAAGGGTTATTAAAACTGCTTGAACCATTAAAAATCCCAGTGCTTTCAGCTAATGTGATTCCTGATAAAAATTCAATTTTGTATAACAAATGGAAACCTTACGATATTTTCACTGTGGATGGAGAAAAAATTGCCATTATCGGTTTAGATACTGTGAATAAAACAGTGAATTCCTCTTCTCCGGGTAAGGATGTGAAGTTTTATGATGAAATTGCTACTGCACAAATTATGGCAAATGCGCTAAAACAGCAAGGAATTAATAAAATTATCCTACTTTCACACGCAGGTAGTGAAAAAAATATCGAAATCGCTCAAAAAGTAAATGATATTGATGTGATCGTTACTGGCGATTCACATTATTTATACGGAAATGATGAATTACGTAGTTTAAAACTTCCAGTAATCTATGAATATCCACTTGAATTTAAAAATCCAAATGGAGAGCCTGTATTTGTAATGGAAGGCTGGGCTTATTCTGCTGTTGTGGGTGATTTAGGTGTTAAATTCAGTCCTGAAGGTATTGCGTCTATTACTCGTAAAATTCCTCACGTGTTAATGAGCTCTCATAAACTTCAAGTGAAAAATTCGGAAGGTAAATGGGCTGAATTAACTGGCGATGAACGTAAAAAAGCACTTGATACTTTAAAATCAATGAAAAGTATTTCACTTGATGATCATGATGCAAAAACAGACATGCTTATTTCAAAATATAAAAGTGAAAAAGATCGTTTAGCACAAGAAATTGTTGGTGTCATCACAGGTTCTGCAATGCCGGGTGGTTCAGCAAACCGTATCCCAAATAAAGCAGGCTCAAATCCAGAAGGTTCTATTGCAACGCGTTTTATTGCAGAAACAATGTATAACGAACTCAAAACAGTGGATTTAACTATTCAAAATGCTGGCGGTGTACGCGCAGATATTTTACCGGGTAATGTAACCTTTAACGATGCTTATACTTTCTTACCTTTCGGGAATACGTTATATACCTATAAAATGGAAGGTTCGTTAGTGAAACAAGTGCTTGAAGATGCAATGCAATTTGCTTTGGTTGATGGCTCTACAGGCGCATTCCCTTATGGTGCAGGTATTCGTTATGAAGCGAATGAAACACCAAATGCGGAAGGTAAGCGTTTAGTGAGTGTTGAAGTCTTGAATAAACAAACCCAACAATGGGAACCGATTGATGATAACAAACGTTATCTTGTCGGAACAAATGCTTATGTTGCAGGCGGTAAAGACGGTTATAAAACCTTTGGTAAATTATTTAACGATCCAAAATATGAAGGCGTTGATACCTACTTACCTGATGCAGAAAGTTTCATAAAATTTATGAAAAAACATCCGCACTTTGAGGCTTACACTTCATCAAATGTGAAATTTAATGCTTCAACTGATGCATTACCTAAAAAATAAAATTGAAAAATAGGCTAAAAATAGCGCGTATTTAACGCGCTATTTTTGTTATTAGTCCTAGGTTTGAAGACTTCATAGATGATTAAGAATTTTAACTATTCCATATTGAGATGGTTTCTCGTGGAAAATAAATTCCCTATAGAGGTTGAAAAATAGGGCGATTTATTGCGATAATCTACCCCATTTTTTGGGAGATCTTTCTATCTTCTGCATTTTTATGCAGTTTATTTTCATTAGAAATGATCGAATTTTATTTCACTTTTAATTTAATTAGATAAAGAACAATGGCGGAAAAACGTAATATTTTTTTAGTAGGACCAATGGGTGCAGGTAAAAGTACTATCGGTCGTCAATTAGCACAACAGCTTAATATGGATTTTATTGATTCCGATGCAGTGATTGAAGAACGTACGGGCGCGGATATTAGCTGGATTTTTGATTTGGAAGGCGAAGATGGCTTCCGAAAACGTGAAGAACGCATTATTAACGAACTCACACAAATGCAAGGTATTGTACTTTCAACTGGTGGGGGAGCAGTGCTTTCTAAGGAAAACCGTAATTATTTATCAGCACGTGGTATTGTGATTTATTTAGAAACAACGGTGGAAAAACAATTCCAACGCACTCAACGTGATAAAAAACGTCCATTGCTCCAAGATGCAGAGAATCCTCGTCAAGTATTGGAAGATTTAGCAAAAATTCGCAATCCGCTTTATGAAGAAATTGCGGACATCACTTTGCCAACCGATGAACAAAATGCCAAAATAATGGTAAATCAAATTGTTGATTTAATTGATAATATGAATGGGTTGAATGGTGCACTTTAAACACACCTAAGGATAAATTATGCTGTGCGTCAACGTGGAATTGCAAGAGCGTCGCTATCCTATTTTAATTGGTAGCGGATTGTTACAAGATGAACGTAGTTACCCGATTAAACGTGGAGATCGCGTGATGATTGTAACGAATCCCACGGTTGCACAGTTTTATCTTGATACAGTCATCTATGCGTTGGAAAAACGTGGTTGCGTAGTCGATCATGTTTTATTGCCAGATGGCGAAAAATACAAAACACTTGAATCTTTAAACTTAATTTTCACCGCACTTTTGCAAGGTAATCATGGGCGAGATACCACGATTATTGCATTGGGCGGTGGCGTAATTGGCGATGTTGCTGGCTTTGCTGCGGCAAGTTATCAGCGCGGCGTGCGTTTAATTCAAATTCCAACAACATTGCTTTCACAAGTGGATTCTTCAGTGGGCGGTAAAACGGCGGTTAATCATGAATTAGGCAAAAATATGATTGGCGCGTTCTATCAGCCATCAATGGTTATTATTGATACGCTCACGCTTAATACACTTCCTAAACGTGAAGTAAACGCGGGGCTTGCCGAAGTTATCAAATATGGTGCCATTTTAGATTACGAATTTTTTGAATGGCTAGAGCAACATATTGATGAACTTGTCGCTTTGCATCCTGAGGCGCTTCAACATTGTATTTCTCGTTGTTGCCAAATTAAAGCGGATGTTGTCGCGAGAGATGAAACAGAAAAAGGCGATCGTGCATTGCTTAATCTTGGACATACTTTTGGACATGCCATTGAAACTCACTTAGGTTATGGAAACTGGCTTCATGGTGAAGCTGTTTCGACGGGAATGATGATGGCAGCGGTGCTTTCGGAAGAACTTGGAGATATTTCTATTGCAGATGTGTCTCGCCTTGAAAAATTACTTGCTCGTGCCAATTTGCCCACCGTATCACCGGATACGATGCAGCCGGAGGACTATTTACCGCATATGATGCGTGATAAAAAAGTTCTAGCGGGTAAATTGCGTCTGGTGCTACTCAAATCTCTAGGCCAAGCTTATGTGTCGAATGATACTGATCATACCCTCGTATTAAACGCAATTCGTCGTTGTACTCAAACGGATTAAGATGTTACGTCCGAAAAAACAATCTTTAAAACCTAAGTTAAAACACCGTCCATTTTTAAAATGGGCGGGGGGAAAATTTCGTTTAACGGACGAGATAAATAAAGCCTTTCCAAACAAAAAAAACTGCTTAATTGAGCCATTTGTGGGTGCTGGAGCGATATTTCTGAATTCTAATTTTGAACGCTATATTTTGGCAGATATCAACCCTGATTTAATCAATCTATTCAATATTGTGAAAGAAAATGTAGAGGGTTATATTGAAGATTGTAAGCCGATTTTCTTCGCTGATGATGCCAATACACCCGATTATTACTATGCTAAACGTCGCCAATTTAATGCATCAACAGATCCTTTCGAACGTTCGATTATTTTTTTGTATTTGAATCGTTTTGGTTTTAATGGATTATGCCGTTATAACAGCAAGAATGAATTTAATGTGCCTTTTGGAGCTTACAAAACTCATTATTTTCCAGAAGATGAATTACGTTATTTTGCGCATAAAGCGCAAAGTGCGGTATTTTTATGCTGTGATTTTCAAAAAACTTTTGAATTTGCCGATAAGGATTCGGTGATTTATTGTGATCCACCTTATGCTCCGCTACAACAAGAGACTAATTTTACTGGTTATGCAGGGAATGAGTTTGGACTGGCGCAGCAACGTGCTTTGGCAGATTTAGCGAAATCTATACAAAAAGAAAAACAAATTTCGATATTGATCTCGAATCACGATACTAAATTTACGCGTGAAATTTATAACGGTGCTAAATTTAAACGGGTAAAAGTCCAACGTTCTATTAGCCAAAACCCAGAAAAACGCGTAAAAGTGAAAGAATTGATTGCGATATTTGGTGCTCGTAAATAATAAAAATAGCCCTTACTTTATACTAAAAGTACCAAAATCGTAATTTTAAAACCACAATAAAATAATATATTGTGTATTACCATTTATCTCTTACAGTACCTATATACTTTTTTGATACTAACCCAAAATACTCACAAGTCTGTAATTTTACCTGTAATCCTTTTGTTTTATCAGAATGATTATCTAGAAAACTCATCCAATCATCAGAATAATTATTATCCTATGGTAGAATGTAAATTATTTTAATAACGCCTTATTTGTACTGTGGATAATTCATCAAAATTTAAGCCTGTTATGCTTTATTCTTTAGTGTATAACAAATAGGATAAAAATGGAAAAAGCAAAACCATCCAAGCAAAGAAATTTTAATCACTGTCAAGGAGTACATTATTGAATTTGGTAATAAACCGTTAGGTTTAAAAGATACTACACCCAAATGCCACAGCCCTATTTGTGCTCAAGTTTTATTTGAGAAAAATGTTAATACAGTGCCATCCTCTAATAGCAATTTTTCTAATTACCCAAAAAGCGAACTCTGCCCCATAAAATTAAACTAAAGCAATTTATACCAATCATATTTTCCATTATCACCAAATAAAACGCATGGACTGAATTAAAAAATTCATTCAGAAAAAATTGGCAAAAATATTATCGTCAAATTAGTTTTTTGGCAAAAAACTTATAACCTATTGAATTTATTATATTAGCTAATCAACAAAAAAGGGAATACGATAAACTTGAAGAGTATCAAATTCCTTATATTCTATTAACATTAGCAGACTGTCCTAACCAAAAAGGAACATATAAAAATAAACGTCACTGCTGGTTTAGATTTTGGTTTGATGCTTCAATTCAAAGATATGAAGATATTTGGAATAATAGTTCTTTACCAGTATTGTGGACAACCTATTATTACCTATCAGGGAAACAAAGAAAACCTTTAGAAATAAATCTAAAAAACATGAATTATTTCATCATGGATAAAACTTTCTTAGAACAAGAAATATTACTTCCCCAATTTATTATTCAAAATATAGAACGGTGGTTTGAAACACACAATTTTGTATAGACAAGTCAGCACCTAATACTATTTCATGACGAAGATCGCCTTTTTCTTCAAAAAGGCAAAAATAATGCTATTAATCAACCATGCCAGTAATGTCGCCACCAATAAATCTATTGGGTAATGCATGCCTAATCGCACACGGCTAATCAACATCAATAAGCCCCACACCGCAATACCCGCCACCAGCAATTTTGCTTTAAAAGAACGGTTACCCAATAATTGGGTAAAGCCAACAGCAAGCATTAGCCAAGTTGCCGCAAAAATCGTATGTCCAGAAGGGAACGAATACCCCGTTTCATTCTCATAATGATGAACTAACCAAGCTGGTGTGATAGCATCCATCGAATAAAAATTCTTAGCTATTTCAGCACGCAAAGTGCGGTCATTTTTATAAAAGTTTTCAGGCGTTGAATGAGTTTGCTCAGCTAGATAAACGGTAAACGGACGAGGTTCTTCAAATAATGCTTTTGCCCCTGTTTTTGCGGCTTGAGTTGCAATAACTGAAATTCCCATCACAATTACGCCTAATAGCCATTGTTTTGGATTTTTAAATAAAAACGCAAACAAAAGCGTAAATAACACACAGGTAATCAACGCATAAGGTACGCTACCCGTTTCAGTGAGCAAATAAAGCCAATAATCAGCTTGAGTTAATTGGCTATTACCATGCCACTGATAGGAAATACCCCAAATAAAAAATGGTACAAGACAAAGTAATAACGTATATAATGACAGCCTTTTGAACATGCTCGCCCCTTGATAACAAAAATAACGCGCGCATTCTAACAGAAATGACTACGAATAAGGATCACTTTATGGCAAAAATTCAGCTAGTTGCGCAAGCCAATTTACCCACTGAATACGGTATTTTCAAAATGGTGGGATTTGAATTCCCAGATACAAAAAAAGAACATGTAGCCTTAGTGATGGGCGATATTTCTAATGCTGATGAACCTGTATTAGCACGTATCCATTCTGAATGTTTAACTGGCGATGCGCTTCACAGCTTAAAATGCGATTGTGGGTTCCAACTGGCGACAGCATTAAAACAAATCCAAGAAGAAGGTCGCGGAGTCTTAATTTATCATCGTGAAGAAGGTCGCGGAATTGGTTTGATTAATAAAATCCGTGCTTATTCTTTACAAGATAAAGGAATGGATACCATTGAAGCTAATCTTGCTTTAGGTTTCAAAGCGGATGAACGCAACTTTGAAGTCTGTGCCGATATGTTCGAGCTACTTGGTGTAAAAAAAGTTCGCTTGATGACCAACAACCCAGAAAAAGTAGAAACCATGAAAAAAGCAGGTATCAACGTGGTTGAACGAGTACCGCTTAATGTAGGCGAAAACCGCTACAACACAAAATATCTTGATACAAAAGCGAAAAAAATGGGGCATTACATTGTGCATAACAATGACGAACAACATTTAATGACCTGTCCACATTGCCAGGAAGAGATTATTTAACAAATAAGATATGTTAAAAAAGCCATACTGTTATGTTGAACAGTATGGCTTTTTTATTTAAACTCTCAGTTACGGAATAATCAAAAGATTTTTTAGCATATTGCTAAAAACGAGAAACCCCGTCTCGTATTCCAAAGATCGGGGCTCATCAGGAGTAAGTAAAATGAAAAAAATTGCCTTTTTCATTTTCTTGATTATCTGTTGTTTAGTTAGCTGTTCAGGCACAGTTATCTAAGATAATCGCAAGGGGACGATGTAGGAGTTGTCCCCAATGCCTCCAATCTTAAAGAATTCTTTCCTTGATTGCAAGCGCGATTACTGATTTTTAACCTTTCTCCACAAATCTTTACTGTAAATGACACCGACAGAATTTACTTGCGCGCCCATTATACTTGGTGCGAGATAAACTGGCGTACTATATTGAAAAATAGGTAACACTAAATGTTCTTGCTGAATCATCCCTTTCAATTTTACGTAATTTTCTAACCGCACTTTTTCTGATGTCGTCGTCATTGCATTTTCAAATAAACGATCAAATTCTGCATTTTTATAGCCATTTTTGTTATCTGGGCTTTTTGAATAGAATAAATTTAGAAAGGCTGCAGGATCATTAAAATCAGCACACCAGCCAGAACGAATTAATTGAAAATCGCCTTTTGTGCGAGCTGTTTGCAATTCTTGCCAGCTCGTCCCTTGATTTTCAACTCGTAATAAATCAGATTGTGATAATTGATGATTTAATCGCATTGCAATGGTTTGATTCAGAGATGAATCATCATAACGAATACGTAATTTCAATGGACGAGTTTCATTAATTTGATTTTGGGAAAGAAGCTGCTCTGCAACAACTGGCTCCCAAACAGATTCTTGCTCTCCGAGCATCGATTTTGGCAAAAAAGTATTGTTAGGATGAAGATGAGCAATATCTGCAACCAAATTCTTGGTAGAAATCATCGAAACAATCGCTTTTCTTACCGCACTTTTTTGCAATGTTGGATCCGAAAGATTAAATTCGTAAAAATAAGTACAAAGTTGCGGATAATCTTGGATATTCTGATCGACTTTTTTCGGATTCATTACAACATCAAAATCAGACAAATCTGCATCTGCTACAATTTTTTGATACTTCACTTGTTGAAATATCACTTTTTCTTTTGCCCAGTAATAAGGATTGGTAGTTAAAATATGCTGATTTTCAGACTGACTTTGTAATTGATATGCACCATTGCTGATAAATGTTTCAGTCGATTTAGCATAGCGAGGCAAAAGGCTGACGTGTGCCAGCATAGAAGGCAAATATGGCGATGCTTTATCTAATTCAATGCGTAAAGTACGGTCATTTTCGGCAAACAATCCTAGGGATTCAACAGATAACGCTTTTTCCAATACTGCCTTCGCATTCTTCACATTCATAAAAGCCAAATAATTTTTAATTGGGCTTTCAGATTGAGAAAGTGTTTGCCAAGATTGTACAAAATCTGATGCAGTGATAGGCTCGCCATTTGACCATTTAGCATTTTCACGCAAAGTGAAAATCCAAGTTTTATTGTCTTCGGTTTGCCAATTTTCTGCTACAGCTGGAACAAGATTACCTTGCACATCATAAGCTGTTAATCCTTCAAAAAGATCTCGTAATAATTGAGTTTGTTCTTCATTTTGTGCTTGCCAAGGTTGCAAAGTCAAATCGCTATAAACGCCACGTTTTAATTCAACTCGGTTAGATTCTAATTGAGTATTTTTTTGTGTCTCAATTTGTGGCGAAATAGGCTTAGGACTATCCAATTTATCACAAGCCACTACCGTAAAAATAATAGAAAAAATAACCGCACTTCGTTGGCACAAGGCGAACAAATTATTCATTTTCGGTTTTAATCCAAAATAAGAAGAACCAAAACTTAATACAAATCAACGCAACAATAACACTACGCCCTATTACACTTGGCGTAAAATAAAAACCAATTAGTAGCATTGTGGTAACAAAAGTCAAAATACAAATTTTGGTATTTTTCTTTAATGATCGATTTTCATGAAAGGACTTGAGATGTTTTTGATAAATACTTGTGCCTAAAAACCATTGTTCTAAGCGTTTTGAACCTTTTGTGAAGAAAAATAAAGTAAGTAATAAAAAAGGCGTGGTAGGCAAAAGAGGAAGGAAAATCCCAATGATGCCAATTGCAAGTGAAAGAAAACCTAAAATAATGTAAATAATTTTCATAATGTTCCTAATAAAAAAGAAAATGCAAACTATTATTACTGATTTTTTAGATTTTTCAACCTTGATATTATAGAATTTGCCGTCACATAAAAAACAGTTTTCAAAAAAAGGAACATTTATGTCTATGTCAAATCCATTACTTAACATTCAAGCCTTACCGCCATTTTCACAAATCAAGCCAGAACACATTCAACCAGCTGTTGAAAAATTAATTCAAGATTGTCGCGACACAATAGAACAAGTGTTAAAACAACCGCACTTTACTTGGGAAAATTTCATTTTGCCTTTAACGGAAACTAATGATCGGTTAAATCGTGCTTGGTCACCCGTTTCTCATCTCAATTCAGTAAAAAACAGTGCTGAATTACGTGAAGCCTATCAAGCTTGCTTACCGTTACTTTCTGAATACAGCACTTGGGTTGGTCAGCATAAAGGGCTCTATAATGCCTATTTGGCGTTAAAAAATAGTGCTGAATTTGCCGATTATTCTATTGCGCAAAAGAAAGCCATTGAAAATTCACTGCGTGATTTTGAACTTTCAGGCATTGGACTTTCCGAAGAGAAACAACAACGTTATGGCGAAATTGTAGCGCGCTTATCGGAATTAAATTCACAATTTAGCAATAACGTATTAGATGCCACAATGGGTTGGGAAAAACTCATTGAAAACGAAGCGGAACTTGCAGGCTTACCTGAATCCGCGCTACAAGCGGCACAACAATCTGCCGAAAGCAAAGGATTGAAAGGTTATCGTTTTACGTTAGAAATCCCAAGTTATTTGCCAGTAATGACTTACTGTGAAAATCGTGCATTGCGTGAAGAAATGTACTGCGTTTATGCGACACGAGCCTCTGAACAAGGCCCTAACGCTGGCAAATGGGACAACAGTAAAGTTATGGAAGAAATTCTGACGTTACGCGTAGAACTGGCGAAATTACTTGGCTTTAATACTTACACAGAACTTTCACTTGCCACAAAAATGGCAGAAAACCCACAACAAGTGCTTGATTTCTTAGATCATCTTGCCGAACGTGCCAAACCACAAGGCGAAAAAGAACTGCAAGAATTGAAAGATTACTGCGAAAAAGAATTTGGAATCACTGAACTTGCACCTTGGGATATTGGTTTTTATAGCGAAAAACAAAAACAACATTTATACGCCATTAACGATGAAGAACTTCGCCCATATTTTCCCGAAAATCGCGTAATTTCGGGACTGTTTGAATTAATTAAACGAATTTTTAATATTCGTGCAGTTGAACGCAAAGGCGTGGATACTTGGCATAAAGATGTGCGTTTCTTTGATTTAATAGATGAAAATGATCAACTCCGTGGTAGTTTCTATCTTGATTTATACGCACGCGAACACAAACGTGGCGGTGCTTGGATGGATGATTGTATCGGACGCAAGCGTAAACTGGATGGCAGCATTGAAACGCCTGTGGCTTATTTAACTTGCAACTTCAATGCACCGATAGGAAATAAGCCAGCGTTATTTACGCACAATGAAGTCACTACGCTATTCCATGAATTTGGTCACGGTATCCATCATATGCTCACGAAAATTGATGTATCCGATGTGGCGGGTATTAACGGTGTACCTTGGGATGCAGTGGAATTACCAAGTCAATTTATGGAAAACTGGTGCTGGGAAGAAGAGGCTTTGGCGTTTATTTCAGGACATTACGAAACAGGCGAGCCATTGCCAAAAGAAAAACTTACGCAATTGTTAAAAGCGAAAAATTTCCAAGCTGCGATGTTTATCTTACGTCAGCTTGAATTTGGTATTTTTGATTTCCGTTTACATCACACCTTTGATGCGGAAAAAACCAATCAAATTTTGGATACACTTAAATCAGTGAAATCACAAGTTGCCGTCATAAAAGGCGTTGATTGGGCAAGAGCGCCACACAGTTTCAGCCATATTTTTGCAGGGGGCTACGCCGCAGGTTATTACAGCTATTTATGGGCTGAAGTTTTATCGTCTGATGCTTATTCTCGCTTTGAAGAAGAAGGTATTTTCAACCCAATCACCGGCAAATCATTCTTAGATGAAATTCTCACGCGTGGTGGCTCAGAAGAACCAATGGAGCTATTCAAACGCTTCCGTGGCAGAGAGCCGCAATTAGATGCGTTGTTAAGACATAAAGGAATTATGAACTAATACGTCAAACTATAGGGCATGCACGACATGCCCTTTCTCAAATATTTTCCTCTACATAAAAACATAGTAAATTTTAACCGCACTTTATCTAGACAAAACCTGCAAACGAGACATTATTTTTACAAATATCCGCAAGACAAACTCATAGAAATTCACGCAGAATAGACTAATTTCCTGTATAATTTTTCACATATCTATCCAACTCATTACACAAAATATTCTGAGGATTTTATGGCTGCTGCAATTCAACAACGTGCCGAACTTCAACGCCGTATTTGGCAAATTGCTAATGATGTTCGAGGCTCGGTCGATGGCTGGGATTTCAAACAATATGTGCTTGGCACACTTTTCTATCGTTTTATTAGTGAAAACTTTACCAATTATATTGAAGCGGATGATGAAAGCGTGAATTACGCTAAATTGCCTGATGAAATCATCACACCTGAAATCAAAACGGATGCCATAAAAACCAAAGGGTATTTTATTTATCCAAGTCAGCTATTCAAAAACGTAGTGGCGACTGCGAACACCAATCCAAACCTTAATACTGAACTTAAACAAATTTTTAGCGATATTGAAAACTCCGCTACTGGCTATCCTTCCGAACAGGACATCAAAGGCTTATTTGCTGATTTTGATACCACCAGCAACCGTCTGGGCAATACCGTTGCCGATAAAAACAGCCGTCTAGCCGCTGTATTAAAAGGCGTTGCCGAGTTAGATTTTGGTGACTTTGAAGATAATCATATTGATTTATTCGGTGATGCTTACGAGTTTTTAATTTCCAACTATGCTGCTAATGCTGGTAAATCAGGTGGCGAGTTCTTTACACCACAATGCGTTTCCAAGCTAATTGCTCGACTGGCTTTATACGGACAAGACAAGGTCAATAAAATTTATGACCCTGCTGCTGGTTCGGGTTCTTTATTATTGCAAGCGAAAAAACAATTTGATGAACATATCATTGAAGAAGGATTCTTCGGGCAGGAAATTAATCACACCACTTATAACCTTGCCCGTATGAATATGTTTTTGCATAACATCAACTACGACAAGTTTGATATCGCCCTTGGCAACACCTTAATGAATCCGCAATTTGGCGATGATAAACCTTTCGATGCCATCGTTTCTAACCCGCCTTACTCCGTGAAATGGGTTGGCTCCGACGATCCCACATTGATTAACGATGAACGCTTCGCCCCAGCTGGCGTACTTGCACCGAAATCCAAAGCAGATTTCGCCTTTATTTTGCACGCATTGAGCTATCTTTCAGCAAAAGGACGCGCGGCGATTGTGTCCTTCCCTGGCATTTTTTATCGTGGTGGTGCGGAACAAAAAATTCGTCAATATTTGGTGGATAATAATTTTGTGGAAACCGTGATTGCCCTTGCACCTAATCTATTCTACGGCACCAGTATTGCCGTGAATATTTTGGTGCTTTCCAAGCACAAACCCAATACCCAAACTCAATTTATCGACGCCAGCGGTTTATTTAAATCCGCCACCAATAACAACCTTTTGGAAGAGGAACATATTGAGCAAATTCTCAAACTGTTTGCCGACAAAGAGGATGTACCGCATTTGGCAAAATTAGTTCCCATTGAAGAAATCGCCAAAAATGAATACAACCTTGCAGTGAGTTCGTATGTGGAACAAAAAGATACTCGCGAAGTGATTAATATTGATGAACTCAATGCTCAAATTCGTAAAACTGTAGCCAATATTGACCGCTTGCGTGCCGAGATTGACAAGATTGTGGCAGAGATTGAGGGATAAAATGTAGGGTGGGCTTCAGCCCACCAATTTACGATAACTGGCGGTGGGCTAAAGCCCACCCTACGAGGAACAATAAAAAACACAATGAAAAATAACCGCACTTTTTTAGAAAAATTATTGGATGGGGCTGAGGTTGAGTGGAAGCCACTGTCTTTAGTCACAGAAATGCAACGCGGAAAAACAATAACTGCAAAATCTGCAAATGAAGGAAAGATCCCTGTCATTAGTGGGGGGCAAAAACCTGCTTATTATCATAGCGAATCAAACCGTGACGGTAAGACTATTACGGTTGCTGGTAGTGGAGCTTATGCTGGCTATATAATGTACTGGGAAGAGCCTATTTTTGTTAGTGATGCCTTTTCAATTAAAACAGATGAATCTTTATTACAAATAAAATACGTTTACCATTTTTTATTGCAAAATCAGCAAAAAATTTATGCAATGAAGAAAGGGTCTGGTGTTCCCCACGTTTATCCTAAAGATATCGGAACACTAACCATCCCCATCCCCCCACTCTCCGTCCAAATCGAAATCGTAAAAATTTTGGACGCATTGACAGCGCTTACCAGCGAGCTTACCAGCGAGCTTACCAGCGAGCTTACCAGCGAGCTTATACTACGCCAGAAACAGTATGAATACTATCGGGAAAAATTATTATCTTTTGATAGTTTAGAGCTATCGGGGGGGGGTAGTCCAATGGATAAAACTGATTGATTTGGGCGAGTTAATTCGTGGCAATGGATTACAGAAGAAAGATTTTACCGAAACAGGCGTTCCAGCCATTCATTATGGTCAAATTTATACCTACTATGATACATTTGCCACGAAAACCAAATCTTTTGTTTCGCCCGAATTGGCTAAAAAATTAAAAAAAGCTAAATATGGCGATGTATTAATTGCTGGGACTAGTGAAAATTTAAAAGATGTAATGAAACCTCTTGGATGGCTTGGTAGTGAAATTGCTTTTTCAGGCGATATGTTTGCATTTAGACCGAATAAAAGAGTAAATACAAAATACTTAACATATATTTTGCAAACAGAAAGATTTTATAAATTTAAAGAAAAATATGCTCAAGGTACAAAAGTAATTAGAGTTAAGGCTGATAATTTTTTGAATTATGAAATTCCTCTTCCTACATTTGAAGAACAACACCGTATCGTTTCAATCCTAGATAAATTTGAAACCCTAACCAATTCCATCACCGAAGGCTTACCTTTAGCGATTGAACAAAGACAAAAGCGGTATGAATATTACAGAGAATTATTACTAAATTTTAAACAATAAGAAAATATGCCAAAAACATTAAAAGAATGGAAAAGTTTTGATGACCAACTCTCGCAATTAAAAACACGTGGGCTTGTTATTGAGAATGACTTAAAAGCCTTAGGTTATTTAAAAACAATTGGATATTATCGTATTAGTGGCTATCTTTATCCTTTTCGCCAAATAGATATTTGTAATCCTGAGAAAAAATTAGACCGCTTTATTGAAAATACATCTTTTACTGATGTAAAACAACTTTACCTTTTTGATAAAAAATTACGACAATTAGCACTTGATGCTCTAGAAAGAATTGAAGTCGCTATGCGTGTGAATATTGCTTATCAATTAGGAAAATATCAACCACTCGCCCACAAAAAAAGTGAATTTTTTGATTCTAATTTCCGACATTCAGAATGGTTAGATAGACTTGATAGTTTAATTCGCCGAGAAGGAAAAACAAGTTTTGTAAAACATCATTTAGAACAATATGAAGATCTGCCTATTTGGGTATGCTGTGAAGTTTGGGATTTTGGCACAATGTCAAAACTTTATAGTGGAATGAAAGAGGAAGATAAAGACCATATTGCTAAAATATATCATTTAAAAAGTGGAAGACATTTACAAACGCATCTTCACGCTTTTAACATCATTCGCAACATTTCTGCACATCATAGCAGATTATGGAATCGTTCTATTCCTGTAAATGCAACATTAAAAGGGCTAAATGACCCACAGTGGAAAATGCTTTCAACAAAACAAGTATTCGTATATTTTTGTTTGATGAAAAGAATGTTAGATATTATTTGTCCAAATTCAACGTGGGGAGAACGTTTTTTAGCGGTTCTTGATGAATTTCCTAAGGTGCAAAATAATGCAATTTCAATAAAAGATACAGGATTAGTTATTGACCTAAAAGAATGGAATCTATGGAAAAAAATGGCCCCTAGCCTTGTGAATCCAACCACTTGAGTTGGCAAAGCCAGGGGAACTGTTGGCACGCATAGTATAAAAATATGGATCCGAGGTCAAGTTCTTTAGTTAAAACTAAAGTTTTCTTGATTAATATTTAAACTATAAAAATTACGACTAGAAAACATATCCAATAGAAATAATCTTATTATTCAATAGCTTATAATAACTCAAGTTATTCAATAATACTGAATAACTGAAAAATATACTAAGGAAAAACCATGACCCAATACAAAACTATCGCTGAATCAAATAATTTTATCGTTTTAGATCAATATAATAAATTTGTGGAAGAACCTAATGCTGGTTACCAAACGGAAAGGAGCCTTGAGCGTGAGTTTATTCGTGATTTACAGGCTCAAGGTTATGAGTATTTACAATGGCTTAATAATCACGATGAACTGATTAAAAACTTACGTGTTCAATTACAACGGTTGAATAATGTTATTTTCTCCGATGCAGAATGGCAACGTTTTTTAGAGGAATATTTGGATAAACCGAGCGATAGTCTGATTGAGAAAACCCGCAAAATTCACGATGATTATATTTATGATTTTGTGTTCGATAACGGACGCATTCAGAACATCTATTTGCTTGATAAGAAAAATCTTGCCAATAATTCTCTGCAAGTCATCAATCAATTTGAGCAAACTGGCAGCTATGATAATCGTTATGATGTGACAATTTTGGTGAATGGTTTACCCCTTGTGCATATTGAACTGAAAAAACGCGGTGTAGCCATTCGTGAAGCCTTTAATCAAATTCACCGTTACAGCAAAGAAAGTTTCAATAAAGAAAATTCTCTCTTTAAATATATTCAGATTTTTGTCATTTCTAATGGCACGGATACTCGCTATTTTGCCAATACAACCAAACGCAATAAGAACAGCTACGACTTCACAATGAATTGGGCAACGGCAAAAAATACTCTGATTAAAGATTTAAAGGATTTTACCGCGACTTTCTTGCAAAAGAATACTTTGCTCAATGTGTTGGTAAATTACTGCGTGTTTGATGTGAGTGATACGTTGTTAATTATGCGTCCGTATCAAATTGCCGCAACAGAACGTATTTTGTGGAAAATTCAAAGTTCTTACTTAGCAAAAAATTGGAGTAATCGTGAAAGTGGTGGCTATATTTGGCATACCACAGGTTCAGGCAAAACCCTCACCAGTTTTAAAGCATCTCGTCTTGCGACTGAACTTGATTTTATTGATAAAGTCTTTTTTGTGGTCGATCGTAAAGACTTAGACTACCAAACGATGAAAGAATATCAGCGTTTTTCGCCTGATAGCGTGAATGGGTCGGAAAGTACCGCTGGGCTTAAACGCAATATTGAAAAAGATGATAACAAAATTATCGTAACCACCATTCAAAAATTGAATAATTTAATGAAAAGTGAAGAAAACCTGTCTATTTATCAAAAACAGGTGGTCTTTATTTTCGATGAAGCACATCGCTCCCAATTTGGCGAAGCACAAAAAAATCTAAAACGTAAATTCAAAAAATTCTATCAATTTGGTTTTACTGGCACACCTATTTTCCCTGAAAACGCATTAGGTGCGGAAACGACAACAAGTGTGTTCGGTACGGAATTGCATTCTTATGTGATTACCGATGCTATTCGTGATGACAAAGTACTGAAATTCAAGGTCGATTACAACGATGTCCGCCCACAATTTAAAGCCTTAGAAACAGAAAAAGATCCTGAAAAATTAACCGCACTTGAGCAGAAACAAGCCTTTTTACACCCTGAGCGTATTAAAGAAATCTCGCAATATTTGCTTAACAATTTTAAACAAAAAACCCACCGCTTGAATGCCACAGGTAAAGGCTTTAATGCAATGTTTGCGGTAAGCAGTGTGGAAGCAGCAAAACGTTATTACGAAACCTTACAAAATTTACAGGCAGAGCAGGAGCATCCGTTAAAAATTGCAACAATCTTTTCGTTTGCCGCCAATGAAGAACAAGATGCAATTGGCGATATTCCAGATGAGACCTTTGAACCCACTGCTCTAAACAGTACGGCAAAAGAATTTTTAACAAAAGCCATTGATGATTACAATCACTACTTTGGCACGAATTATGGCGTAGATAGTCAATCATTCCAAAATTACTATCGCGATCTTGCCAAACGTGTGAAAAATCAGGAAGTGGATTTACTGATTGTAGTCGGAATGTTCTTAACAGGCTTTGATGCCCCTACGTTGAATACTCTTTTCGTGGACAAAAACTTGCGTTATCACGGATTAATGCAGGCTTTTTCTCGCACCAACCGCATTTATGACACAACTAAAACCTTTGGGAATATCGTCACTTTCCGCGATTTGGAACAAAATACCATTGATGCAATCACGCTATTTGGCGATAAAAATACGAAGAATGTCGTACTAGAAAAAAGCTACGACAGCTATTTTAACGGTGATGACAATCAACGTGGCTATGCAGAAATAGTGGAAGAATTAAAAGAAAGCTTTCCTGATCCTAGCGTCATAGAAACGGAAGAAGACAAAAAAGCCTTCGTAAAATTATTTGGTGAATATCTACGTGTCGAAAATATTTTGCAGAATTACGATGAATTTGCAGCATTGCAAGCCTTACAAGCGGTCGATTTAAATGATCCGATTGCAATGGAGAAATTCAAGCAAGTACATTATGTGAATGATGAACAAATTGCAGAAATGCTGAAAGTACCCACTTTACCAGTAAGAGCGGAGCAAGATTATCGTTCAACTTATAATGATATTCGCGATTGGCTACGCCAAAGAAAAGAAGGGAATGATAAAGATAATTCGCCGATAAATTGGGACGATGTCGTATTTGAAGTGGATTTATTAAAATCTCAAGAAATCAATTTGGATTATATTCTTGCGTTAATTTTCGAGCATAATAAGAAAAACCAAGACAAAGAGGTGTTAATTGATGAAATCCGCCGCACAGTTCGTTCAAGTTTAGGTAACCGTGCTAAAGAGAGCTTGATTGTCGATTTTATCAACCAAACAAATTTAAATGATATTCCCGATAAAGCAAGCTTGATTGATGCCTTTTTCCTTTTTGCCCAGAATGAGCAACAAAAAGAAGCAGAAACCTTAATCCAAGAAGAAAATTTGAATGTCGATGCAGCAAAACGCTATATCAGCACTTCATTAAAACGAGAATATGCCAGTGAAAACGGCACGGCACTTAATGAAGTATTGCCAAAAATGAGTCCACTTAATCCACAATATCTCACTAAAAAACAGACGATTTTCCAAAAAATTGCTGCATTTGTAGAGAAATTTAAAGGGGTTGGAGGACAGATTTAAATTTAATATATCAACAATTAGACATCTTATTAAGACATAAAGGCATTATGAATTAATAATACAAAACGTAATGATCAATATTTAACTAGTCGTGATAATAAAAACAGCTCCAATTTATACTTGGAGCTGTTTTTTATATCGATAAACTTATTTTTTACGTGCTAAAATTCGATTCGCACACTCTGCTGCAGCTGTTAAGCCACCTGCCATCATAATAATATCTTTAATCACTAAACGACCAACTCCAGATAAATAAGGGAAACCATAGGCTGGCGTTGGTAAATCTCCACCTAGATTAGGCACCCAAGCCTCAGGCGTTGTGATTAAAAATGACAGCGTGACTATTGACATGCCAAATGTCAGTAGGCCTCCTGCTAAACCTGCCGTTGCATTCCAAATACCAGCTAAAGTAAGAATACCAACAGTAACAATAATTGCTCCAATAATGTAAGAAGCCGTATAGGTGCCATTTTCTTTATGCCATTCGATGTTTTTTGCAACCATTTTTCCTTCAGGATTTTTGTGTAGTGTATATTCCATCACTAACTCTCCTTTATCATTCGGCACTAAATTTGGCCCTTTTTCATACATATAGCTAAAAAATGGGCTATTTGATACAAAGTGGGCAATTCCATCTGCCTCATATTGACAAACTTTCAAACCACCGATCCATGCCATTACAATAAAAATAGCAATACGGATAAAATTAATAAATTGACGCTGCATTGGTGCAACAATTCTCGCGACAAATTCAACAAATGTATTAAATACTGACATATAAATTTCCACATAAAAGTAAATAAAATTGAGAGCCTAATTCTACTCGCTTTAATATTAAAAAGCAAAATCAATTCCCTTTAATATAAAGGTAAATAACGGAGAAATTTGAAAAATTTTACTAATTAAAATAAAATTTGATTTTCCCATTTTAAGCCTATTTATTATCTTTAAATCACATTTAAATAATCTTTACACAACTACCTTATGATATTAAAATTTACAAAATTTAAGCAAATCCTCCACATCTTCTAACCAAAGATTTCCAATTTTATCAATCAATTCTCCACAATTAAAAACATCAGAATTTTTAGCCGCACTTTCTAAAGTATCCGCTAATTGACGTAAATGATTTAACCCTACCGATGCCGCTGCGCCTTTAATTTTATGGGCGGTATCTTCTGTTTCTTTCATATTATCTTTTGATAATTGAGCCAGATAATTTGGCATAGTTTGTTTGAATAAAGATAAATTTTCTAAAATTTGTTTTTTTCCAAGTGTTTCTATCAGCGCTAAATCAAACTGTTCTGAAAACTCATTATCATCATTCATTTCTATAATAGATTCGCTTTCATCTGCAAAAAATTGCTGTAGACAATGGTGTAAATCCTTAATTGAAATGGGTTTACGTAATACGCCATCCATGCCCATTTCTAAATATTCTTGCTCGCTTTGCATAACATTCGCGGTAAAAGCAATCATTGGCGGTAAAAAATCATAAATACCGTTTTCATAGTTCTCTCGCAAATATTGGGCAATTTCAAAACCACTCATATCTGGTAATTTAATATCGAGCAATAGAATGTCGTAAACATTTTTCTCAAATAAAGTAATCGCCTGCTTGCCATTTGTCGCAACATCAACATGATGCCCAAGTTTTTCTAAAATAGTTTTCGCAACCATAATATTGAGATCAACATCTTCTACTAAAAGAATATTCAAGAATGGTATATTTTTCTTAACAGATTCTTTTTCAGAAATTTCCTGAGCGTGGAGAGTAAGATGGAAAGTCGCGCCTTTTCCTCGCTCACTTTCAACTGTTAAATCCCCTTCCATTAACTGAGCGAGATTTTTAGAAATAGCCAACCCAATACCGCTACCCGCACTTTGCTGACGGCTTTCTTTCACTTGATAATACATTTCAAAAATATGTTTTTGTTCTTCAGGTGAAATCCCCATTCCTGTATCTTTCACAATAAAATGGTAACAATCCTGATTTCTCATAATTTTAAGAATAATATTTCCCTGATCCGTAAACTTCACCGCATTACTAATTAAGTTCCACAAAATTTGGCTCAAGCGAACACGATCAAGATTCAACCAATTAGGCAAATTAGGTTCAAGCTCTAAAGAAAAAATAAGATTTTTTTCTTTGGCGAGGAAACTAGCAAAATTATAAATATCGTTTAATAAGGCGGGGAAATCTGTTGGCTGGCGATTTAATTCAATTCGGCTGGCATCAATTTTTTCCAAATCAATAATATCGCTAAAAATATAGCCTAAACTGACCGCACTTATGTTGATAGTTTTTAAATAATTACGCTGGAGATCATCCAATTCATCATCAAGTAAAATCTGGCTAAGCCCGACAATCCCATTCAATGGCGTGCGAAATTCATGGCTTATTGTGGCAAGTAAGGTACTTTTATCACGGCTATTTTTTTCTAACTTTTCCAATGCTTGGGATAATTTTTTCTGAGCAGCAATTCGCTCGGCGACCTCATTTTCCAATCGATTAACCGAGCTAGAAAGATCAAGACGAGAATGTTCAAGTTTTTCTACTAATAAAGTGAAAAAATAAATAACAAAAGGCGCAGTGAGTAAGCCAAAAGTTACCGAACGAAAAATATCTACCCAAGATATCTGATGAACAATAAATAGACTAAATAAAATCTGAGTACAAAGGGCTAAAACCGCGAGAATCATCACGCCTAAAAGAGAAAAACGAAGACGCCCAAGACGAATAACCCAATCCACATAACTCTGAGCAAAATATTTGAAATTTTTCATCAAATCTCCTAAAACATTATTATCGTTATAAAAAAAACCTGTGCATATAGGCTTTATTATATCCATAAAGTAAACGAGATTGTTATTACTATGTATGCGTAAGAAATGAAAAACTTAATCTTTATTAATTATCTGTTTGACTAAAATTTGTAATTCAGGAATAACTTGCTCTTCAAACCAAGGATTCTTTGTTACCCAAAGCTGATTACGTGGGGAAGGGTGCACGAGAGGCATAAAGTGCGGTAAGAATTGACGATAATTTTTAACAGTGTTAGTTACATTATCTTTATTTTCGGGTAAATAATATTTCTGTGCATATTGCCCAATAAGAATAGTGAGCTGAATATTAGGTAGATTCCCTAAAATCATTGGATGCCATCTTTCTGCAAAACCTTGACGAGGTGGTAAATCACCCGATTTACCTTTTCCAGGATAATAGAAATCCATTGGAAGAACCGCAAATATCCCAGAATTATAAAAATAATCGTAATCTACTCCCAACCATTCTCGCAGACGATCACCGCTTTTATCATTCCAATACAAACGAGATTGCTCAGCTTTTAACCCAGGAGCTTGACCAACAATATTAATTCGAGCTGTTTTAGGAGCCGAAAATAAAGGGAAAATTCCACGTTCTGTAAAATCTTTATTTTGAGGATCAGCGATAATACTTGAAGTTATTTCGTCTAAATTTTTAAGCATAATGAAGGAGATTAGAAATGAATATATAAAGTCTATTTGAAAAATATGAAAAATCAAAACTCTAAATGATGTAAATAGGTATATTTATTAAAACTATATTGTAGGCAATACAAAACTAAAAACTTGATATTGAAATACAATCTCTATTTTCTACTTTAATCCTTTTCATGAAATAATGAATAAATTCCCAAAAGCTAAAACCCCATATCTTTCGACACGGGGTTCTTCTGTTTTTATTTAACTTAGATAAGTATTTGGTAACCTGGCGGTGCCCTACTCTCACAT
>ERZ1023297.15-NODE-15-length-91913-cov-58.515056_pt1 | contig 91913 bp, 91 predicted proteins | sample MGYA00380471_ERZ1023297 | MGnify/ENA primary metagenome ERZ1023297 (study PRJEB33173, sample SAMEA4830332) | metagenome | study: EMG produced TPA metagenomics assembly of the PRJEB25223 data set...
AGATGTGTTTGAAAATGAACCTTTGAAACCTAATCATGAATTATATGAATTGGAAAATGTAACCATAACAGCACATATAACTGGTAATGATTATGAAGCAAAGTATGACTTATTAGATATTTTTAAAAACAATCTAGTTAATTTTCTCAATAAGAATGGTCTAATTGAGAATGAAGTTGATGCTAAAAAAGGCTATTAAATGAAATCATCATGTAAATATTGACACGCGCGCAATACTACAGTTATATTTATAGTAAGTAATAATTATTATTATATAAGAAAGATGGTGATATAGATGAGTGTTGAAATAGAATCAATTGAACATGAACTAGAAGAATCAATTGCATCATTGCGACAAGCAGGCGTAAGAATTACACCTCAAAGACAAGCAATATTACGTTATTTAATTTCTTCACATACTCATCCAACAGCTGATGAAATTTATCAAGCACTTTCACCTGATTTTCCAAATATAAGTGTTGCGACAATATATAATAACTTAAGAGTGTTTAAAGATATTGGAATTGTAAAAGAATTAACATATGGAGACTCATCAAGTCGATTCGACTTTAATACACATAATCATTATCATATTATATGTGAACAATGTGGTAAGATTGTTGATTTTCAATATCCACAGTTAAATGAAATTGAAAGATTAGCTCAGCATATGACTGACTTTGACGTAACACATCATCGAATGGAAATTTATGGAGTTTGTAAAGAATGCCAAGATAAATAATTTAACTTTGGTAGTATGACAAATTAAAAAAGCGTTAGCTTACTTCATATAAGTAAGTGTAATATTTAAGAAGTTAAACGACATGAAAGTTGTTTAACTTCTTTTTTATGCTTATTCTGAAAAATATTTAAATAGAAGAAAAGAACATTCTAACTACGGAAGTGGTATTAACTAATAACTAGTATCCTTTATAAATAAACATAAAAATATTCAAACGAAGGTCTACTAAATAACTATCCATAAAGTGAGTATAAGTTTGTTTGTAAAACTGAAGTAAAAAGCGTAAGGAATTACACTTTAAATACATATAGTACTTACGAATAGAAAATAATCCCTTCAACAGTAATTTTTAAACAAAAATAAGTGTTGTTTTATGTTGACTCTACTAGAATAACTTGATATTATATAAAAGTCGTCAAACGGCACTAATATTTAAAAAACAAATGTTTTAAGTTGTTGATTTAAAATATTAATAAAGTGTAAATTTGACTATTGAAATTCGAACAAATACATAATAAAATAATATTTGTTGAATTAATTGAGTTAGGAAATTTATTTTTTAGAAATAAAATAATTAAAAATAATTCTTGACTTACAAAAACTTACGAGTTATAATTAAATCTTGTAAGTGACAAACGAACATTGAAAACTGAATGACAATATGTCAACGTTAATTCCAAAAACGTAACTATTAGTTACAAACATTATTTAGTATTTATGAGCTAATCAAACATCATAATTTTTATGGAGAGTTTGATCCTGGCTCAGGACGAACGCTGGCGGCGTGCCTAATACATGCAAGTCGAGCGAACGGACGAGAAGCTTGCTTCTCTGATGTTAGCGGCGGACGGGTGAGTAACACGTGGATAACCTACCTATAAGACTGGGATAACTTCGGGAAACCGGAGCTAATACCGGATAATATTTTGAACCGCATGGTTCAAAAGTGAAAGACGGTCTTGCTGTCACTTATAGATGGATCCGCGCTGCATTAGCTAGTTGGTAAGGTAACGGCTTACCAAGGCAACGATGCATAGCCGACCTGAGAGGGTGATCGGCCACACTGGAACTGAGACACGGTCCAGACTCCTACGGGAGGCAGCAGTAGGGAATCTTCCGCAATGGGCGAAAGCCTGACGGAGCAACGCCGCGTGAGTGATGAAGGTCTTCGGATCGTAAAACTCTGTTATTAGGGAAGAACATATGTGTAAGTAACTGTGCACATCTTGACGGTACCTAATCAGAAAGCCACGGCTAACTACGTGCCAGCAGCCGCGGTAATACGTAGGTGGCAAGCGTTATCCGGAATTATTGGGCGTAAAGCGCGCGTAGGCGGTTTTTTAAGTCTGATGTGAAAGCCCACGGCTCAACCGTGGAGGGTCATTGGAAACTGGAAAACTTGAGTGCAGAAGAGGAAAGTGGAATTCCATGTGTAGCGGTGAAATGCGCAGAGATATGGAGGAACACCAGTGGCGAAGGCGACTTTCTGGTCTGTAACTGACGCTGATGTGCGAAAGCGTGGGGAGCAAACAGGATTAGATACCCTGGTAGTCCACGCTGTAAACGATGAGTGCTAGGTGTTAGACCCTTTCCGGGGTTTAGTGCCGTAGCTAACGCATTAAGCACTCCGCCTGGGGAGTACGACCGCAAGGTTGAAACTCAAAGGAATTGACGGGGGCCCGCACAAGCGGTGGAGCATGTGGTTTAATTCGAAGCAACGCGAAGAACCTTACCAGGTCTTGACATCCCTCTGACCGCTCTAGAGATAGAGTTTTCCTTCGGGACAGAGGTGACAGGTGGTGCATGGTTGTCGTCAGCTCGTGTCGTGAGATGTTGGGTTAAGTCCCGCAACGAGCGCAACCCCTATTGTTAGTTGCCATCATTTAGTTGGGCACTCTAGCGAGACTGCCGGTAATAAACCGGAGGAAGGTGGGGATGACGTCAAATCATCATGCCCCTTATGACCTGGGCTACACACGTGCTACAATGGCTGGTACAACGAGTCGCAAGCCGGTGACGGCAAGCTAATCTCTTAAAGCCAGTCTCAGTTCGGATTGTAGGCTGCAACTCGCCTACATGAAGTCGGAATCGCTAGTAATCGCGGATCAGCACGCCGCGGTGAATACGTTCCCGGGCCTTGTACACACCGCCCGTCACACCACGAGAGTTTGTAACACCCGAAGTCGGTGAGGTAACCGTAAGGAGCCAGCCGCCTAAGGTGGGATAGATGATTGGGGTGAAGTCGTAACAAGGTAGCCGTATCGGAAGGTGCGGCTGGATCACCTCCTTTCTAAGGATAAGGAACTGCGCATTGGTCTTGTTTAGTCTTGAGAGGTCTTGTGGGGCCTTAGCTCAGCTGGGAGAGCGCCTGCTTTGCACGCAGGAGGTCAGCGGTTCGATCCCGCTAGGCTCCATTGGTGAGAGATCACCAAGTAATGCACATTGAAAATTGAATATCTATATCAAATAGTAACAAGAAAATAAACCGAAAACGCTGTAGTATTAATAAGAGTTTATGACTGAAAGGTCAGAAAATAAGGTTAAGTTAATAAGGGCGCACGGTGGATGCCTTGGCACTAGGAGCCGACGAAGGACGTGACAAACGACGATATGCCTTGGGTAGCTGTAAGTAAGCGATGATCCAGGGATTTCCGAATGGGGGAACCCAACAGGTAATACCTGTTACCCACATCTGTTAAGGATGTGAGGAGGAAGACGCAGTGAACTGAAACATCTAAGTAGCTGCAGGAAGAGAAAGCAAAAGCGATTGCCTTAGTAGCGGCGAGCGAAACGGCAGAAGGGCAAACCGAAGAGTTTACTCTTCGGGGTTGTAGGACTGCAATGTGGACTCAAAGATTATAGAAGAATGATTTGGGAAGATCAGCCAAAGAGAGTAATAGCCTCGTATTTAAAATAGTCTTTGTACCTAGCAGTATCCTGAGTACGGCGGGACACGTGAAATCCCGTCGGAATCTGGGAGGACCATCTCCCAACCCTAAATACTCCCTAGTGACCGATAGTGAACCAGTACCGTGAGGGAAAGGTGAAAAGCACCCCGGGAGGGGAGTGAAATAGAACCTGAAACCGTGTGCCTACAACAAGTTCGAGCCCGTTAATGGGTGAGAGCGTGCCTTTTGTAGAATGAACCGGCGAGTTACGTTATGATGCGAGGTTAAGTTGAAGAGACGGAGCCGTAGGGAAACCGAGTCTGAATAGGGCGCCTTAGTATCATGACGTAGACCCGAAACCATGTGACCTACCCATGAGCAGGTTGAAGGTGCGGTAAGACGCACTGGAGGACCGAACCAGGGCACGTTGAAAAGTGCTTGGATGACTTGTGGGTAGCGGAGAAATTCCAAACGAACTTGGAGATAGCTGGTTCTCTCCGAAATAGCTTTAGGGCTAGCGTCGACATTAGAGATTCTTGGAGGTAGAGCACTGTTTGGGTGAGGGGTCCATCCCGGATTACCAATCTCAGATAAACTCCGAATGCCAATGAATTATGGTCGGCAGTCAGACTGCGAGTGCTAAGATCCGTAGTCGAAAGGGAAACAGCCCAGACCACCAGCTAAGGTCCCAAAATAATTGTTAAGTGGAAAAGGATGTGGGGTTGCACAGACAACTAGGATGTTAGCTTAGAAGCAGCTATTCATTCAAAGAGTGCGTAATAGCTCACTAGTCGAGTGACCCTGCGCCGAAAATGTACCGGGGCTAAAACAATTTACCGAAGCTGTGGATACCTTTATAGGTATGGTAGGAGAGCGTTCTATGTGTGATGAAGGTATACCGTGAGGAGTGCTGGAACGCATAGAAGTGAGAATGCCGGTATGAGTAGCGAAAGACAGGTGAGAATCCTGTCCACCGTAAGACTAAGGTTTCCAGGGGAAGGCTCGTCCGCCCTGGGTTAGTCGGGACCTAAGGAGAGACCGAAAGGTGTATCCGATGGACAACAGGTTGATATTCCTGTACTAGAGTATGTAGTGATGGAGGGACGCAGTAGGCTAACTAAAGCAGACGATTGGAAGAGTCTGTCTAAGCAGTGAGGTGTGAATTGAGTCAAATGCTTAATTCTATAACATTGAGCTGTGATGGGGAGCGAAGTTTAGTAGCGAAGTTAGTGATGTCACACTGCCAAGAAAAGCTTCTAGCGTTTAAACATACTCTACCCGTACCGCAAACCGACACAGGTAGTCGAGGCGAGTAGCCTCAGGTGAGCGAGAGAACTCTCGTTAAGGAACTCGGCAAAATGACCCCGTAACTTCGGGAGAAGGGGTGCTGACTTAAAGTCAGCCGCAGTGAATAGGCCCAAGCAACTGTTTATCAAAAACACAGCTCTCTGCTAAATCGTAAGATGATGTATAGGGGGTGACGCCTGCCCGGTGCTGGAAGGTTAAGAGGAGTGCTTAGCGTAAGCGAAGGTATGAATTGAAGCCCCAGTAAACGGCGGCCGTAACTATAACGGTCCTAAGGTAGCGAAATTCCTTGTCGGGTAAGTTCCGACCCGCACGAAAGGCGTAATGATTTGGGCACTGTCTCAACGAGAGACTCGGTGAAATTTTAGTACCTGTGAAGATGCAGGTTACCCGCGACAGGACGGAAAGACCCCATGGAGCTTTACTGCAGTTTGATATTGAGTGTCTGTACCACATGTACAGGATAGGTAGGAGTCTAAGAGATCGGGACGCCAGTTTCGAAGGAGACGCTGTTGGGATACTACCCTTGTGTTATGGCCACTCTAACCCAGATAGGTGATCCCTATCGGAGACAGTGTCTGACGGGCAGTTTGACTGGGGCGGTCGCCTCCTAAAAGGTAACGGAGGCGCCCAAAGGTTCCCTCAGAATGGTTGGAAATCATTCGCAGAGTGTAAAGGTATAAGGGAGCTTGACTGCGAGAGCTACAACTCGAGCAGGGACGAAAGTCGGGCTTAGTGATCCGGTGGTTCCGTATGGAAGGGCCATCGCTCAACGGATAAAAGCTACCCTGGGGATAACAGGCTTATCTCCCCCAAGAGTTCACATCGACGGGGAGGTTTGGCACCTCGATGTCGGCTCGTCGCATCCTGGGGCTGTAGTCGGTCCCAAGGGTTGGGCTGTTCGCCCATTAAAGCGGCACGCGAGCTGGGTTCAGAACGTCGTGAGACAGTTCGGTCCCTATCCGTCGCGGGCGTAGGAAATTTGAGAGGATCTGCTCCTAGTACGAGAGGACCAGAGTGGACTTACCGCTGGTGTACCAGTTGTCTTGCCAAAGGCATCGCTGGGTAGCTATGTAGGGAAGGGATAAACGCTGAAAGCATCTAAGTGTGAAACCCACCTCAAGATGAGATTTCCCATGATTATATATCAGTAAGAGCCCTGAGAGATGATCAGGTAGATAGGTTAGAAGTGGAAGTGTGGCGACACATGTAGCGGACTAATACTAATAGCTCGAGGACTTATCCAAAGTAACTGAGAATATGAAAGCGAACGGTTTTCTTGAATTGAATAGATATTCAATTTTGAGTAGGTATTACTCAGAGTTAAGTGACGATAGCCTAGGAGATACACCTGTACCCATGCCGAACACAGAAGTTAAGCCCTAGAACGCCGGAAGTAGTTGGGGGTTGCCCCCTGTGAGATAGGGAAGTCGCTTAGCTCTAGGGAGTTTAGCTCAGCTGGGAGAGCATCTGCCTTACAAGCAGAGGGTCAGCGGTTCGATCCCGTTAACTCCCAAAGGTCCCGTAGTGTAGCGGTTATCACGTCGCCCTGTCACGGCGAAGATCGCGGGTTCGATTCCCGTCGGGACCGTTTAAGGTAACGCAAGTTATTTTAGACTCGTTAGCTCAGTTGGTAGAGCAATTGACTTTTAATCAATGGGTCACTGGTTCGAGCCCAGTACGGGTCATATATGCGGGTTTGGCGGAATTGGCAGACGCACCAGATTTAGGATCTGGCGCTTAACGGCGTGGGGGTTCAAGTCCCTTAACCCGCATTAAGATATAACAAATGAGCCGGCTTAGCTCAGTTGGTAGAGCATCTGATTTGTAATCAGAGGGTCGCGTGTTCAAGTCATGTAGCCGGCATTTTTAGATAGAAGAAAACAGTGCGAACGTAGTTCAGTGGTAGAACACCACCTTGCCAAGGTGGGGGTCGCGGGTTCGAATCCCGTCGTTCGCTTAGAGAGGCCGGGGTGGCGGAACTGGCAGACGCACAGGACTTAAAATCCTGCGATTGGTAACGATCGTACCGGTTCGATTCCGGTCCTCGGCATAATATGGAGCACCCTTAGCTCAACTGGATAGAGTACCTGACTACGAATCAGGCGGTTAGAGGTTCGACTCCTCTAGGGTGCATTTTTCTATTTAACTCGGGAAGTAGCTCAGCTTGGTAGAGTACTTGGTTTGGGACCAAGGTGTCGCAGGTTCGAATCCTGTCTTCCCGATTCATTACAGAGATATGTGAGTGTGTATTTTTAAAACTAGATATTATATACATTAAGAGGGAATCAGTTTGGTTCTCTCTTTTTTGATTTTCAGTAATTCATTTTGGCAACGTATACTTTTTGTCTCCAGTTTTTTCAATAAATACCGTAGTTTAGGTATACACATTGAAATTTAACAGATTTTATAACTCTTATAAATTTTTAAGAAAGCAATAGAAGGGTTTTGTTCAACGTATAATATAGAGAATTGAAATAAGATATGAACAGCTCTATCAGGAAAGTTAAATTAATTTATAGAAATATTTTAGTATTTAAGGCCTACTGTTATAGATTCAATACACTATATATGTGTTTGTCTGATAAAAATTTTTACTCTTTTTGATTTTAAATAAGTATTAGTTTACATTATGGTGTGAATTGGGTTTGATATCTCTTTTGAGGAAGTTGCCTTAGATTTTTCTGATTGTGTTTTATTGTATAATGTATCTTGCTTGTTTTGAACAGAATTTTTTATGACATTTGTCATATTTTCTAGTGACAGAAGCTTCTGCCTCCTCTGATTTTAAAAGACTATAATTGTAGTATGAAATGGGGGAAGAAGAGATGAGAAATAAAATGATTATTGCAATGAGTTTAGTAGTAGCAGGAGTTATGACCTATCTCATGTTTTCGGGATTGGATGAGGATTTCTACCATTTTCCTTGGAAGGTCTTTGCTGGCTTTGGAATCATGTCTTGGCTTGTTAGAGAAGGTTTGAAATTAGTCAGAGATGTGAAAAAGGAGTTTGAAGAATGAAGAGAGGGATCATCTATTTCTTTATCGGCCTGTCACTCTTGGTATGGTTAGTGGAAATGTTTACTGATTGGTTTGATCAAGCCTTGCTTCGCCAATTCATTCGTGGTGCTTTGGGGTTTGGATTTATGATTTTCGTCGTTTTCCTTATGGGAATGGAGTGGTTGAAAGGAGAGTCTCATGACGGTGGTTAAAGTTGAGAAATTGAGTAAGAAAATAAAAGACAAGGAAATTTTGCGGAATATCTCCTTTGAAATCAACGATGGTGAATGTGTTGCCTTAATTGGTCCAAATGGTGCCGGAAAGACAACACTCTTAGATTGTTTGCTTGGAGATAAACTGGTCACAAGCGGTCAAGTATCTATTCAAGGTTTACCAGTGACGAGTTCTAAGTTAGACTATACTAGGGCTTACCTCCCTCAAGAAAATGTAATCGTTCAGAAATTAAAAGTTAAAGAGTTGATTGCTTTCTTTCAACGTATCTATCCAAATCCTTTGAGCAATCAGGAAATTGATCAACTATTGCAGTTTGTCAAGCAACAAAAAGAACAGTTGGCAGAAAAATTATCAGGCGGTCAAAAGCGTCTCTTTTCTTTCGTCTTGACCTTAATTGGGCGACCAAAGATTGTTTTTTTAGATGAGCCTACTGCGTCCATGGATACCTCAACTCGTCAACGTTTTTGGGAAATTGTCCAGGAGTTAAAAGCGCAAGGAGTCACCATTCTCTATTCGTCCCATTATATTGAGGAAGTGGAACACACTGCAGACCGCATTTTGCTCTTAAATAAGGGAGAGTTGATTCGAGATACGACGCCTCTAGCTATGCGTAGCGAGGAAATAGAAAAGCACTTTATCCTTCCTATAGCTTACAAGGAAGTCGTAGAGCAGTCAAATTTGGTTGAAAACTGGACCCTAAAGCAAGATTCTTTACAAGTAGTCACTCGAGAAGCAGATGCTTTCTGGGAACTATTAGCTCAAGCAGGATGTAGGATGCAAGAAATCGAAGTTAATAATCGTAGTTTGTTGAATACAATCTTTGAAGAGACGCAGAAGGGAGATAACTAAGATGAAACGATGGATAGCACTTAGTAAGATAGAATTTTTATTGACCAAACGGCAACTCGTCTATTATTTATTATCCGTAGGAATGCCGACGGCTTTCTATTTATTCTTTTCTGGCATCTACCAGGAGACACCAGGTGGACCAGCTAATTTTATGCGTGATTACCTCATCTCCATGACAGCCTTTTCCATGATGTCGACAGCTATGTTTTCATTCCCAGCTGTTTTACATACAGATAAAATCAACAACTGGCAGAAAACATTACGTCATAGCCCTGTAAATATGGTAGAATATTATCTATCAAAGATAACAAGTATGCTGGTTGATTATTTGGTTTCAATCTTGGTGGTTTTCTCAGTTGGGCACTTTGTAAGAGGTGTAGACATGCCTCTAGTAAAATGGGTTGGAGCTGCGATTTTGCTGATTGTGGGGAGTATTGCTTTTGTAGCACTTGGCTTGACCTTGACTCTCTTACCAACTAGTCAGCTGATGTCTGTTGTGGGCAATCTTCTTTATCTAGGATTGGCTGTTTTAGGCGGACTCTGGATGCCCATTTCTTTATTTCCAGACTGGATGCAAGCAGTTGGTAAGTGTCTCCCGACCTATCAATTGATGGAGTTGCTCAAGACCTTCTTAAACGAGGGTGGCATCAATCTATCAGCCACAGTTTATTTACTTGTTTTTTCAGCAGTTTTATTTGGTTTGACTATTTACCTTCAAGGTCATAAGGAGAATGCTTAATGCTTGAAAGACTGAAAAGCATACACTATATGTTTTGGGCCAGTTTGATTTTTATGCTTTTTCCCATCCTACCTGTAGTGATTGGGGAGCTTCCTGCTTGGCATTTATTGGTTGATATTCTATTTGTAGTGACGTATTTGGGTGTTTTAATAACTAAGAACCAGCGCCTATCTTGGCTTTTCTGGGGGCTCATGCTGGTCTATGTAGCTGGGAATACCGCCTTTGTTGCTGGGAATTATATCTGGTTTTTCTTTTTCCTTTCCAATCTCTTAATTTATCATTTTGGCGTACGTAGTTTAAAGTCTTTACATGTATGGACATTTCTCCTTGCTCAAGTCCTTGTTGTGGGGCGACTTTTGATTTTTCAGAGAATCGAAGTTGAGTTTCTAGTCTATATGCTTGTAATTCTTACTTTTGTCGATTTGATGACTTTGGGCTCGGTTCGAATTCGCCTTGTCGAGGATTTGAAAGAAGCTCAGGTCAAGCAAAATACCCAGATAAATCTATTGCTAGCAGAAAATGAGCGCAATCGTATCGGTCAGGATTTGCATGATAGTCTGGGACATACCTTTGCTATGCTTAGTGTCAAGACAGATCTAGCCTTGCAGCTATTTCAAATGCAGGCTTATCCACAAGTGGAAAAGGAATTAAGAGAAATACAGCAAATTAGCAAAGAATCAATGCGTGAAGTGCGAACCATTGTGGAAAATCTTAAGTCTAGAACTTTGACATCCGAACTAGAGACTGTGAAAAAGATGTTAGAAATTGCTGGAATTGAGGTGGAAACGGATAACCAACTAGATACTGCTAGCCTTACTCAAGAATTGGAGTCAATGGCTTCTATGATTTTGCTTGAGTTGGTGACCAATATCATCAAACATGCCAAAGCGTCTAAAGCTTACTTAAAATTAGAACGGACAGAGAAGGAACTCATTTTAACAGTAAGTGATGATGGCTGCGGCTTTGCTTTTCTAAAAGGAGATGAGCTCCATACAGTCCGAGATCGTGTTTTTCCATTTTCAGGAGAAGTAAGTGTAATCAGTCAGAAACATCCAACGGAAGTGCAAGTTCGACTACCTTATAAGGAGAGAAACTAAGATGAAAGTATTAGTCGCAGAAGATCAAAGTATGTTGCGAGATGCCATGTGTCAATTGCTCACGCTTCAACCAGATGTGGAGTCTGTCCTTCAAACCAAAAATGGGCAAGAAGCAATCCAACTATTAGAAAAGGAGTCTGTAGATATCGCCATCCTTGACGTAGAAATGCCTGTTAAGACAGGTCTTGAAGTCTTGGAGTGGATACGATCAGAAAAGCTTGAAACAAAGGTGGTTGTGGTGACGACCTTCAAGCGTGCTGGGTATTTTGAACGTGCGGTCAAGGCTGGAGTGGATGCTTATGTATTAAAGGAACGAAGCATTGCAGACCTCATGCAAACCTTGCACACCGTCCTCGAAGGACGCAAGGAGTATTCGCCTGAATTGATGGAAGTGGTGATGACCCGTCCCAATCCGTTGACAGAACAAGAGATTGCTGTCTTAAAGGGAATCGCCCGGGGCTTATCCAACCAAGAAATCGCAGATCAGCTTTACCTCTCAAACGGAACTATTCGAAACTATGTCACCAATATTCTTTCAAAACTGGATGCTGGTAATCGAACAGAGGCAGCTAATATCGCAAAAGAATCTGGTTGGTTATGATGATATAATATTTTCATGAAGACTATGTGCTAAAATTGACGGTAGTGAATGGAACAATACCTATAGTAGATTGAAACTAGAATAGTACACCTCTACTTCTAAAACATTGTTAGAAATCGATTTGACTGTCCTGATCGATTTATCCTGTTCTTATTTCATTTTACTATAACTTTAGGAGGGCTTAGTTTCCTCCTTTTTGTTTAGTCTAAGGTGGTAGCAAGGAGCTAAACCTAGGTTTTCTATGAAATTTTTTCAATCAATCTTCAAAAAACACTTGAAAGTGTTTACAATTAGTGATAGAATGGAATAAGTAGAAATATGAAAACGAAATTTTCACATCTTCACTTTTGTAAGTAGATATAGAGCTTCAATCAGTACCTCTACTTGTAAAAGAATGTGTGAGATAGAAAGGACAGGAAAAGGAATGAATGCAGATGATACAGTAACCATTTATGATGTCGCTCGTGAAGCAGGTGTTTCCATGGCGACGGTCAGCCGTGTGGTCAATGGCAATAAAAATGTAAAAGAGAATACCCGTAAAAAAGTGCTAGAGGTAATTGATCGTTTGGATTATCGTCCAAATGCAGTTGCGCGTGGTCTTGCAAGTAAAAAGACAACCACTGTCGGTGTCGTGATTCCAAATATTACCAATGGTTATTTTTCGAGTTTGGCTAAGGGGATTGATGATATTGCAGAAATGTACAAGTACAATATTGTCCTAGCTAATAGCGATGAAGATAACGAGAAAGAAGTTTCTGTTGTCAATACCCTCTTTTCAAAGCAGGTAGATGGCATTATCTATATGGGTTATCACTTGACAGATAAAATTCGCTCAGAATTTTCGCGTTCACGTACTCCGATTGTTCTCGCAGGAACTGTCGATGTTGAGCACCAGTTGCCAAGTGTCAATATTGACTATAAGCAAGCAACAATTGATGCAGTGAGTTACCTTGCTAAAGAAAATGAGCGTATTGCTTTCGTTAGCGGTCCGCTAGTGGATGACATCAATGGTAAGGTTCGTTTAGTTGGCTACAAGGAAACCTTGAAAAAAGCAGGAATCGCTTATAGTGAGGGTTTGGTATTTGAATCTAAATATAGCTATGATGATGGTTACGCCTTAGCAGAGCGTTTGATTTCATCAAATGCAACTGCAGCAGTTGTGACAGGTGATGAGTTGGCAGCAGGAGTCTTGAACGGTTTGGCTGATAAGGGTGTTTCTGTGCCAGAAGATTTTGAAATTATTACTAGTGATGATTCACAAATCTCACGCTTTACCCGTCCAAACTTGACAACGATTGCCCAACCTCTTTATGACCTTGGTGCCATTAGTATGCGTATGTTGACCAAGATTATGCATAAGGAAGAGTTGGAAGAACGTGAAGTTCTCTTACCTCATGGTTTGACAGAACGTAGCTCAACACGAAAACGTAAATAGAAAAAATCAGGGAATCGAGAAGATTTCCTGATTTTGTGCTCTTAAACAAGAGATGTTGACTTAATGAATACCATAGAGCGGACTAGGCGGCTGGTTAAAGGCTGTGCAACACACTGTTTTGAGGTTGCAGATAGAACTGACGAAGTCAGCTCAAAACATGTTTTTGAGGTTGTAGATAGAACTGACGAAGTCAGCTCAAAACATGTTTTTGAGGTTGTAGATAGAACTGACGAAGTCAGTAACCATACATACGGTAAGGCGACGTGACGTGGTTTGCAGAGATTTTCGAAGAGTATTAGCCTTCCATATAGTCTTTCAAAGCCTGTCCTGTTAGTCCGGCATTGAGGGCGATGAGGAGTTTCAAGCGAGCTTTTTGGGCGTTGAGTTCTTTAACAAAGAAAACGCCTGCTTTTTGCAACTGTACGCCCCCACCCTGGTAGGCATAAACAGGCTCGGCAATACCGTTAAAGCATCGTGATACCAGAGCGACTGGAATTCCTTTTTGCAGAAGGCTTTCTAATTTTTGAGCCGTTTCTTTGGGAATATTACCAGCTCCGAAGGCTTGGATAATCAAACCGTCCAAGTGTTCTAAATCCAGCATATCAATCAGCTCATCTGTCATACCAGCATAAGCCGAGATGATAGGGACTAAACCTTGTATGTGATCAAGGTCAAAGCGAACACGAGGTTCAGCTGTTTTGAAGTAGAGGATTTCCTGTTTCATGATGAGACCGAGGGGGCCATGTGTTGGAGTCTGGAAGGTGTTGACATTAGTCGTATGTGTTTTGGTGACATACTTGGCAGCGTGGATTTCATCGTTCATAACGACCAAAACTCCTTTGTCAGCAGCCCTGTCATCACTGGCCACTCGTAAAGCACTTAGGTAATTATAAACACCATCACTACCGAGCTCATTGGAGCTACGCATGGCTCCTGTTAGAACGATAGGCATATGGGGAACTTCCATGGTATCAAGGAAATAGGCTGTTTCCTCTAAAGTATCGGTTCCGTGTGTGATCACCACTCCATCGTAGTTATCTGCTTCCTCTTTAATTTTCTGGTAGAGGACCAGCATATGTTTGGGTTTGATATGGGGACTTGGAAGGTTAAAAAAGTCCAAGGCGTGGACTTGGATTCCTTCAAGTGGGTTGGACACATGGTTCATGGGATTATCTGAACTCGTCACAACAGCGCCAGAAGCATCGGCCTGCATGGAAATAGTTCCACCCGTATGTAAAACAAGGATTTTCTTAGGCATGATTTACTAACTCTTTCTGAAATGTGGTATAATCATTGTATCACAAAAGGGGAGATTGGAATAGGATGGAAGTCAAAGCTGTTTTTTTTGATATCGATGGAACCTTGGTCAACAATCGCAAGAGTGTTTTGAAATCCACTAAGGACGCGATTAAGATTGTCAAAGAACAAGGGGTACTAGTTGGCGTAGCGACAGGGCGAGGACCTTTTTTTGTTAAGGAATTGATGGACGATTTGGATCTGGATTTTGCGGTAACCTATAATGGCCAGTATATCTTTAGTAAAGACAGAGTCTTGTTCACGAGCCCTATTTCCAAGTTACATTTGCGCCATCTAATTAGCTATGCTAAAAAAGAGGGCACGGAGATTGCTCTAGGGACCAAGGATGCCATGTTGGGTTCTAAAATCATGTCCTTTGGTCTGGGTTCTTTTTCCCAACGAATTAGTCGCTTCGTTCCCTCTGTTTTAACTCGGACGGTGAGTCAGTCTTTTAATCGCATGGTCAGCAAGGTTGTTCCCCAAAAGGAAGAGGACCTGCTTCACCTGATGAATCAGCCTATCTACCAAGTTTTGATGCTGATGACACCAGAAGAATCTGAGAAGGCGGCAGCTGATTTTGAAGACTTGAAATTGACACGTAGCAATCCTTTTGCATCGGATGTCATCAATCAGGGAAATTCTAAATTAGAAGGCATTCGCCGAGTTGGGAAAGAATATGGCTTTGACCTCAACCAAGTCATGGCTTTTGGTGACTCAGATAATGACCTTGAAATGCTGGCTGGCGTCGGTATGTCGGTCGCTATGGGAAATGGTAGTAGCAGTGTCAAGGAAGCTGCCAAGCACATTACCACTAGCAATCAACAAGATGGAATCCACAAGGCCTTGGAACATTTTGGTGTTTTGTCTTCAGAAAAAGTCTTTGTCAGCCGTGACTATCATTTCAATAAGGTCAAGACCTTTCACCACATGATGGATGAACGAACCCAAGAAGAACCTCGAGCTTGGGATTTAGAGGGTGCAACCCATAGGGCTGGTTTTAAAATAGAAGAATTGGTGGAGTTTGTTCGAGCAGCCAGTCCTTCTGAAGAAGATTTTGGGCAAGCTGTATCGCAACTTCATCAGGCCCTTGATAAGGCAGCAGATAAAGTAGCCAAGAAGACACCTGCTCAGCAAGATTTGATAGGGCAAGTGGATGCCTTGATTGACACGCTTTACTTCACCTACGGCAGTTTTGTCTTGATGGGGGTGGACCCAGAACGTATTTTTGATATTGTCCATCAGGCCAATATGGGGAAAATTTTTCCAGATGGCAAGGCTCATTTTGATCCAGTGACCCATAAAATCTTAAAACCAGATAATTGGGAAGAAAAATATGCTCCAGAACCTGCTATTAAAAAGGAACTGCAGCGCCAGCTCAAGGCTTACGAACGCCATAAAGAGAGAAATAAATCGTAAACAAAAAGGAGCTAGGGGCTCCTTTTCTTTGTGATTATAAGGTTTTTTCTTGTTCTCTCACAACCAGTAAATCGACCTTAGCATGGCGGAGTATGTATTCAGATGAAGAGCCGACCAAGAGGCGTTCAAAGGCGTTGAGACCAGTTGCGCCAACGAGGATGAGGTCCACTTCCTCGGCATCTGGAATAGTACGTGCTAGCAGGGTCTTTGGATTTCCCATTTCAATGACGATATGAACATCTGCTACCCCAGCATCTTTAGCACGTTTTTCGTACTCTTTCATCAGACTTTCAGCGTCGACTTGGAGTTCTTCGTAAACTTCAGCATCAAAGGTGGATACGCTTTGGAGAGCGCGTGTGTCAATGACATGTGCGATGGTGAGTTTAGCGTCGTTTCGTAGAGCAGAATGAACTCCCTTGACAAAAGCCAAGTCCGCTTCCTTAGAACCATCGATTGCGACCATGATATTTTGGTAACGTTGTGCCATAATGAAACCTCCTGAAATTTTCTTACTATAATTGTAAACCTTTTCACTATAGAAGTAAAGCAAAAAAAGTATTTTTCAAAAGAATATTAGGGCTTAAAATCTATATAAATATATGATAAAATAAAAGAAAGGATAGCAGGAAAGAAGTGAAGGAAGGGAGAATGATGAAAAACTCTTTTCAAAAATCAAATTTCCTGTATTATGGAATTATCCTAGTTTCAGTCTTGGTAGAAGTGATCATGATCTGGCAATTAGAGAGTCTGGTACCGCTTCTTTATCCAGGTTTTATTGGATTTTTAGTCTTTCATGTACTCTACCATCTAATCTACCATCTAATCTTATTTCTAGTTGCAAAACGAAGTGGGCGTTGGGATTACTTGATGATATGGGGGCTTTTCCTCATGTTTAATCTTCTTTATGACTCCTTTCTAGGCTTGCTTTTTCTAGGTTTATCTTTTGGTATGTGATGTGTCTTTGCAAAATACCTGCTATCTCTACGTTCTTAACCTCGCCTTTAGCAAGGTTTTTTTTCTATACGAAACTAGTAACACATTTCAGTAAACTTGTCGCATTCTCTTTCTAGTGGTATAATGTTACTATCCTGATGAATTGAGGAAACAAGATGAAAGAATATAACAAGTCTAGTAAGTTAGAGCATGTTGCTTATGATATCCGTGGTCCTGTATTGGAAGAAGCCATGCGGATGCGAGCGAATGGAGAAAAGATTTTACGTCTGAATACAGGAAATCCAGCAGAATTTGGCTTTACAGCGCCAGACGAGGTCATTCATGACTTGATTATGAATGCACGTGATAGTGAAGGCTATTCTGACTCCAAAGGGATTTTCTCAGCCCGTAAGGCCATCATGCAGTATTGCCAGCTGAAGAAATTCCCAAACGTAGATATTGATGATATTTACCTTGGAAATGGTGTCAGTGAGTTGATTGTCATGTCCATGCAGGGGCTTTTGGACAATGGGGATGAGGTCTTAGTGCCAATGCCAGACTATCCTCTATGGACGGCGGCTGTCAGCCTAGCTGGAGGAAATGCCGTTCACTATATCTGTGATGAAGCTGTGGAATGGTACCCAGATATTGACGATATCAAGTCAAAAATCACTTCCAATACCAAGGCAATTGTCCTTATCAATCCAAATAACCCAACTGGAGCCCTTTATCCTAAGGAACTCTTGCTGGAGATTATTGAGATTGCCCGTCAAAACGATTTGATTATCTTTGCGGATGAAATCTATGACCGCATGGTAATGGACGGACATGTGCATACGCCTGTGGCGAGCTTGGCACCAGATGTCTTCTGTGTCAGCATGAATGGTCTGTCAAAATCCCACCGCATAGCAGGTTTCCGTGTGGGTTGGATGGTCTTGTCTGGCCCTAAGACTCATGTTAAGGGCTATATCGAAGGGCTCAATATGCTGTCCAATATGCGCCTTTGCTCTAACGTTTTGGCCCAACAAGTCGTACAAACTTCCTTGGGGGGTCACCAATCAGTCGATGAATTGCTTCTTCCTGGTGGACGAATCTACGAGCAAAGAAATTTCATCTATAATGCCATTCAAGATATTCCAGGTTTGTCTGTCGTTAAACCCAAGGCGGGGCTCTATATCTTCCCAAAAATCGACCGCAATATGTACCGTATCGATGATGATGAGCAGTTTGTCCTTGATTTCTTGAAGCAGGAAAAGGTTCTCTTGGTTCATGGTCGAGGCTTTAACTGGCAGGAACCAGACCACTTCCGTATCGTTTACCTTCCTCGTGTTGATGAGTTAGCCCAAATCCAAGAAAAGATGACTCGTTTCTTGAAACAGTATCGTAGATAGGGCTTGCATTCGAAAAAGCTGGAAACATTTGCCTAGAGCTATTGACAAAAGTGAAAGAATCAGATAGAATAGTAAAGTATGTTTAGTAACTGATCACTTTATAGCCGGCTAAACGAATACAAAATCTATGAGGAGGTATTCATCGTGAAACGTACTTATCAACCAAGTAAACTTCGTCGTGCGCGCAAACACGGATTCCGTAACCGTATGTCAACTAAAAATGGTCGTCGCGTATTGGCAGCTCGTCGTCGTAAAGGACGCAAAGTTTTGGCTGCATAATCCAAACGAATTCTATCAAAAATCAGTAGGAACTCGAGTCTACTGATTTTTATTTTTGTAAAAAAGTTCAGTAGATGCAAATGGATTCGGAAGCGATGTTACAGTAGATTGAAACTAGAATAGTACACCTCTGTTTCTAAAACATTGTTAGAAATCGATTTGACTGTCCTGATCGATTTGTCCTGTTATTATTTTATTTTACTATAAAGTTGAAGTAGGTGGAGATGGTACAGCAACAATCGTCTTTAAAGATGGTTCAGCTATTACAATTCCAGGAAATCAATTGGTAGCACAAGATCCAAAAGCACAAGATAGCACTAAACCGACTGCTGAAAAATCAACTGTTAAAGCACCTGCTCAAAGAGTAGATGTAAAAGATATAACTCATTTAACAGATGAAGAAAAAGAAAAAGTTAAGGTTGCTATTTTACAAGCAAATGGTTCAGCATTAGACGGAGCGACAATCAATGTAGCTGGATATGGTACAGCAACAATCACATTCCCAGATGGTTCAGTAGTGACGATTCTAGGAAAAGATACAGTTCAACAATCTGCGAAAGGTGAATCTGTAACTCAAGAAGCTACACCAGAGTATAAGCTAGAAACTACACCAGGTGGAGATAAGGGAGGCAATACTGGAAGCTCAGATGCTAATGCGAATGAAGGCGGTGGTAGCCAGGCGGGTGGATCAGCTCACACAGGTTCACAAAACTCAGCTCAATCACAAGCTTCTAAGCAATTAGCTACTGAAAAAGAATCAGCTAAAAATGCCATTGAAAAAGCAGCCAAGGACAAGCAGGATGAAATCAAAGGCGCACCGCTTTCTGATAAAGAAAAAGCAGAACTTTTAGCAAGAGTGGAAGCAGAAAAACAAGCAGCTCTCAAAGAGATTGAAAATGCGAAAACTATGGAAGATGTGAAGGAAGCAGAAACGATTGGAGTGCAAGCCATTGTCATGGTTACAGTTCCTAAGAGACCAGTGGCTCCTAATGCTGCTCCTAAGACAACAAGTGCACCGCAAGCAACTGCAGGAACAATGCAAGATGTTACCTACCAGTCACCTGCTGGCAAACAATTACCTAACACAGGTTCAGCATCAAGTGCAGCACTTGCTAGTCTTGGTCTAGTGGTGGCAACAAGTGGTTTTGCTTTGCTAGGAAGAAAGACTAGACGTAGAAAATAGAACAGCTAGAAAATTCTATTCTCTACTTAAAGTTAGATTATAAGGGGGATTTTGAGCAGTCATCAATCCTAGTGATGGGTGAGAAAAGTGAGAACCCAAGATAATCACATACTTTAGCTGAATAGGAATATTCTATCAATGTAGCCAATCTCTTCTGTCTCTAACTGTGGGACAGGAGATGGGCAATATCGGATAGAAAAGATAGCAGAATAGCTCTCTATTGAAGAGAGGAGGGGAAACCGAAAAATTAGGTGCCCCTCCTCTTTTTTGGTATAATAGAAGATAGAAAACGAGGTTAGAAGAGATGATTTTTGATACACATACACACTTGAATGTAGAAGAATTTGCAGGTCGTGAGGCAGAAGAAATTGCCTTGGCTGATGAGATGGGTGTGACACAGATGAATATTGTTGGTTTTGATAAACCGACGATTGAGCATGCCTTGGAGTTGGTAGATGAGTATGAGCAGCTCTATGCGACTATTGGTTGGCATCCTACAGAAGCTGGTACTTATACAGAGGAAGTTGAGGCTTACTTGTTGGATAAGTTAAAACATTCCAAGGTTGTGGCTTTAGGTGAAATTGGCTTAGACTACCATTGGATGACAGCGCCCAAAGAGGTGCAGGAGCAGGTTTTTCGCCGTCAGATTCAGCTATCTAAGGACTTGGATTTGCCTTTTGTTGTCCATACCCGTGATGCGCTGGAAGATACCTATGAGATTATCAAGAGTGAGGGCGTTGGTCCTCGTGGTGGTATCATGCATTCATTTTCAGGGACGCTTGAGTGGGCAGAGAAGTTTGTGGATCTTGGTATGACCATTTCCTTCTCAGGAGTGGTGACTTTCAAGAAGGCAACTGACCTCCAAGAAGCAGCTAAAGAGTTACCTTTGGACAAGATGTTGGTGGAAACAGATGCGCCTTACTTAGCACCTGTACCCAAGCGTGGTCGTGAAAATAAAACAGCCTATACTCGCTATGTGATTGACTTTATCGCTGACTTGCGTGGTATGACGACAGAAGAGCTAGCGGCGGCAACGACTGCAAATGCAGAACGCATTTTTGGATTGGACAGCAAGTAATGAAAGAGAAAATTTCCCAAGTTATCGTGGTTGAAGGGCGTGATGATACGGTCAATCTCAAACGTTATTTCGATGTGGAGACCTATGAGACTCGAGGTTCTGCCATCAATGCTCAGGATATAGAGCGGATTCAGCGCCTGCACCAACGTCATGGAGTCATTGTCTTTACAGACCCAGATTTTAATGGGGAACGGATTCGGCGCATGATCATGATGGTCATTCCAACAGTTCAGCATGCCTTTCTCAAGCGAGATGAAGCTGTTCCCAAGTCCAAGACCAAGGGGCGTTCTCTGGGAATTGAGCATGCCAGCTATGAAGACCTGAAAACGGCTCTAGCTCAGGTGACAGAACAATTTGAACATGAGAGTCAGTTTGACATTAGTCGTAGCGATTTGATTCGCCTTGGTTTTCTAGCAGGGGCAGACAGCCGTAAGCGTAGAGAATATCTCGGAGAGACTCTCCGAATCGGCTATTCCAACGGCAAGCAACTCCTCAAACGCCTAGAGTTGTTTGGGGTTACTTTGGCAGAAGTGGAAGAAGCTATGAAATCTTATGAGTAGGAAAGATGTAGCCGTTACAATTTTTTAAGTTTCACAGTATTTTTCGAAGCAGGTAGAAGAGGAGGCGTCTGATGTTAATTGGTCAAAAAATTAAAGAGATTCGGATAGAAAAAGGAATTAGTCGTCCAGATTTTTGTGGAGATGAGCAAGAACTGACAGTTCGTCAACTGTCGCGAATTGAAAGTGGAGCTTCGCAACCGAGTTTGCCCAAGTTAGACTATATTGCTCGCCGGCTAGGAGTTCCAGTTTATAGCCTTATGCCGGATTTTTCAGCTCTTCCTTCTGCTTATTTAGAATTGAAATACCAGATTTTACGTGAACCAATCTATGGTAAAGAAGAGGAGTACGATAAGAAGGAAGCGTGTTTGGAAGAGATTTATAAAACATACTTTGATAATCTTCCTAAAGAAGAACAATTAGCATGTGAAGTATTGCAGGCGTGTTTGGATACTTCTAGAACTAGAAGGCCTGAATATGCAGAGTTAATACTTGAGGAACATATGCCTCAGATTATAGAAAAAGAAGCTTATTCAATAAATGATATGTTGTTGATTCGTTTGTTTTTTTATCAAATGCTCATTAGAAAAGATCTTGCCAAATTTATAAATCAAATCGAAAAGCTAATGCTCTTTCTTTTGGAACAGAAGAAGGTAACTCAAATAGAGAATTACTTTATAATTAGAGATACTCTTATTTCAGGAATGTGTTGTCTTGAAAAGGTAGGAGTAACTGATTGTTTTAATGATTATCTATCGTGTTTACAAGAAATTATGGATAAAACTCAAGATTATCAAAAGAAACCTCTTGTATTTATGTTTTTGTGGAAGCAAGCATTAAGAGTAGAAAGAGATTTTAGTTTAGCTGAATCATTTTATCAGTCTTCTAAAACATTTGCGCAGCTAATTGGAGATGAATTTCTAGTAAAGAAATTGACAGAGGAATGGCAAGAGGATGTCAAAAAATATTTATAAACATAGTGAATCAGTGACAAAAATGTCCTTGTCCTCGTATCAAAACAGTTCTAAAGTTCGTCTTTAGAACTGTTTTTTTTAGATATAAGCTAAAAATAATATGAAATAGTTAGATTTTAAGGACATTGATGTCCTTGATAGTGTGATAAAGATGGAGTATAATGACTATAAAAGTTCATTTCAGGGTGCTATTTTGACAATTTAGAGAAAAACAAATAATTTTAGAATATCATTTGGTAATATAATAGTATCAACGTTGATAATGGAAAGAGGAGCAAGTAACTCAACAATCTTGTAATCAAAAATAGAGGAGTATCAATATGAAACAAACAGTTAAAAAGTTAGCTCTTGTAGCGAGCATTGCAGCAACATTAGGTGGAGGTGTATCAGTTGCCTCTGCAGCCGTTCAATACCCAGAAGGTGGTGTTTGGACTTATGGTTCAGGTAACGGTGGTGCTTACTCAAACTACTATCACCCTTCAAAATACCATAGTTCAACAGTTGTTAGCAGAAAAACTGGTTCATCTGACAAGGGATATGCTGGTGCTGGAGGGACTTCTCGTGCATGGATTCGTACTTCTTGGGGAGAGAAAGTTGCATTCTACTATAATGTTTAGAATGGTATAGCCCTATTGTTTAGCTTTACTTGGTCACCTTCTCACTAAGTGACCAAGTAACTTTTTGGAGGAAATGATGAAACGTTTATTTATTTTGATTTCAATGGTATTGGTATCGCTTTATATGGTGATAACTTCCGTTGACCATCGAGAAGAGATTTTATTTGGTAACTATCCTTCTGTTGATGTGACAGGAATGATGATAAATCAACCAGTAGCTAGTCGGGAAGAGGTGACAGAGGCTTTGAGTCACTTGGCGGTAGAGCACAATAGTCTCATTGCTCGTCGAATCGTTGAGCCAAATGAAGCTGGAGAAACACGCTTTACCTATGCCACTTATGGTGAGGGAAAGCTTCCAGAAGGTCTGACCATTTCCTCCAAGGAGAGTGCAGAAACGAGTGATTTATTAGGGTCTTACTTGATTGTGTCAGGAAGTTTGGATGGAGTGAGCTTACAGACCACCTTGAAAGAGCTTGGTTATCAAGGCTTTGTTTCGAATGGAGAAGATCCATTTTCGATAGTCTTACTATTGACGGCCACCCCTATGGTGCTACTGAGTTTAGCTATTTTTCTGCTGACCTTTATGAGTCTGACCCTGATTTATCGGATCAAATCCCTTCGTCAGGCAGGGATTCGCTTAATAGCTGGTGAGAGCTTGTTTGGAGTTGCTCTCAGACCAGTGTTAGAAGATGTGAGACAGCTTATCTGCTCAGTGCTGGTATCCAGTCTTTTGGGATTGGGGATTCTCTGGTATCAAGGTGCCTTGTTTATGGCAACGGTGCAACTGGTCATCATTGCTCTTCTACTTTATGGATTGACCTTGGCAGGGATTTCTACCTTACTAAGTGTCGTCTATCTACTTGGTTTACAGGAAAATAGTCTGGTGGATCTATTGAAAGGGAAACTCCCTCTCAAACGTATGATGACATTGATGATGGTGGGGCAACTCTTAGCTGTATTGGTGGTCGGATCGAGTGCGACAGCTCTCCTACCCCACTACCGTGAAATGCAGGAAATGGAGAGAGCTAGCAATAAATGGAGCCAGTCCTCAGACCGTTACCGTCTATCCTTTGGTTGGTCTAGTGCATTTGCCGATGAAGAAGGAACGCGTAAGGATAATCGTGAGTGGCAGACATTTACTGAAGAACGGTTAGCCAATACAGACTCTTTTTATATTATGAGCAATGTTGACAATTTCTCAGATGGAGCAGAAGTGGACCTAGATGGCAATCGTCTCAGTGACTACACACCGTCAGGGAATGTTATCTATGTCTCACCACGCTATCTGATAGAAGAAAAGATTACCGTTTCTTCAGAGTTTATGGACAAGATGCAAAACTTGTCTGAGGGAGAGTTTGGGCTGATCTTGCCTGAGAGCTTGCGAGAGCAGTCTGTCTACTACCAAGGATTGTTTACAGATTACCTGCAAAACTTTTCATCTGAAAGTGTAGAAGTGACGAGTCAGAAACACTACCTCCCACAGGTAAGGCTAGCTTTTACAGAAACAGGACAGGAACGTTTCCTCTATAATGATGGGTACAAGACAACACGCCAGTACCTAAAAGATCCGATTATTGTAGTTCTAACGCCGCAAGCGACTGGAGCAAGACCTGTTGCAGGGATGTTGTGGGGAACTACGGCTAATAGTGCCTTGAAACTAGATCGATATGGAGACAGCATCACAGCTCTAAAAGAGCAAGGTCTGTATCACAAGGTTTCTTACTTGGTAAAAAGCCAGCTATTTTTTGCCAAGGTACTAAATGACAAACGGGTGGAGTTTTACTCTCTCCTTATTGGGACGATTTTGACCCTGTCTACGGCTATCTTGTTATTTGATTCCATGAATCTTCTCTATTTTGAGCAGTTCAGACGGGAGCTTATGATTAAACGTCTTGCTGGTATGACAATCTATGAGCTTCATGGCAAGTATTTACTGGCGCAAGGAGGAGTTCTCTTGCTTGGCCTAGTCCTATCTAGTATTTTGACAAGAGATGGTTTGATTAGCGCTCTAGTTGTAGCTTTGTTTACGCTTAACGCCCTCTTGATTTTAGTAAGGCAGGACAAAAAAGAAGAAGCTGGTAGCATGGCAGTATTGAAAGGAAAATAAGATGATTGATATTCAAGGATTGGAAAAGAAATTTAATGACCGCGCGATTTTCTCTGGTTTGAATCTCAAGCTGGAGAAGGGCAAGGTTTATGCCTTAATCGGAAAGAGTGGAAGCGGAAAGACGACGCTGCTGAATATCTTGGGAAAGCTAGAAAAGATAGATGGTGGAAGGGTTCTCTATCAGGGGAAAGATTTAAAAACCATTCCCACTCGTGAGTATTTTCGAGACCAGATGGGCTATCTCTTTCAAAATTTCGGCCTCTTAGAAAACCAATCAATCAAAGAAAATTTGGATTTGGGTTTTGTTGGTCAGAAAATCTCAAAAGTAGAACGTTTGGAAAGGCAAGTGGGGGCTTTAGAAAAAGTTAATCTAGGGTATTTGGATTTAGAACAAAAAATCTATACTTTATCTGGGGGAGAGGCCCAACGAGTTGCCCTTGCTAAGACTATTTTGAAAAATCCACCCTTGATTTTGGCAGATGAACCAACAGCAGCTCTTGATCCTGAAAATTCAGAGGAGGTTATGAATCTCTTGGTGGATTTGAAAGATGAAAATCGAATTATCATCATTGCGACCCATAATCCCCTAGTCTGGAATAAGGCTGATGAAATCATTGATATGAGGAAACTTGCTCATGTGTGAAAAAATCCGTATTCGCAGGGTATCTGATTATCCTAGTGCCAGAGGTGGTTTAGAAGATATCCTCATCATGGAAAATATGACCAATCATCTCCTTTTGGTTCAAATCCGAGTGCATGGCTATTTGCTTGATTTTGCTAGTATTGAAGGGCAAAGGCAAAAGCATTATCGTTTGAAAAATTTACCTCAGACGGTTGAACTGACAGTGGATGATGTGGAGGAGGATGTGGATTTGACCCTACCCGAAAATCGAAGTTATCAAGAAGCTGATTTTTTTGAACGCATGTTTCGAGAGAACTGCTAAGGCCACTTTTAAAGATTTCCAAGACTATCTTTCTTCATGAGGAAAGATAGTTTTTTGGTATGATTTTCATTCCCAAAATACAAGGGGAATGTGTTACAATAGTAGTAACAGATAATAGAAAAGAGAATAGATGAGAATTGCAGATTATAGCGTGACCAAGGCAGTGCTGGAGCGTCACGGTTTTACCTTTAAAAAGTCCTTCGGGCAAAATTTCCTGACGGATACCAATATCCTTCAAAAAATTGTGGATACGGCTGAAATTGATGATCAGGTCAATGTCATCGAAATCGGGCCAGGTATTGGTGCCTTGACAGAATTTTTGGCTGAGCGTGCAGCCCAAGTCATGGCTTTTGAGATTGACCACCGTTTGGTGCCAATTTTGGCAGATACCCTGCGTGATTTTGATAATGTGACCGTAGTTAACGAAGATATTCTCAAGGTTGATTTGGCGCAACATATCCAGAATTTTAAAAATCCTGACCTGCCAATCAAGGTAGTGGCTAATTTGCCTTACTACATCACGACGCCTATTCTCATGCACTTGATTGAGAGTGGCATTCCTTTTTGTGAGTTTGTGGTCATGATGCAGAAAGAAGTAGCGGACCGCATTTCAGCCCAGCCTAACACCAAGGCTTACGGTAGCTTGTCTATCGCCGTGCAGTATTACATGACAGCCAAGGTTGCCTTTATCGTGCCTCGTACGGTCTTTGTGCCAGCGCCAAATGTGGATTCAGCCATCTTGAAAATGGTGCGTCGTCCAGAGCCAGCCGTAGCAGTAGAAGATGAGAACTTTTTCTTTAAGGTTTCCAAGGCTAGTTTTACCCATCGCCGCAAGACCTTGTGGAATAACTTGACAGGTTACTTTGGTAAGACTGAAGAGGTCAAGGACAAGCTGACCAAGGCTTTGAACCAGGCAGGCTTGTCACCAAGTGTGCGTGGGGAAGCTCTCAGCTTGGCAGAATTTGCCGGTCTAGCAGACGCACTTAAAGGGCAAGGACTCTAAGATGCAGGGACAAATCATTAAAGCCTTGGCAGGTTTCTACTATGTGGAGAGTGATGGCCAGGTTTATCAAACACGCGCGCGTGGGAATTTCCGTAAAAAAGGCCATACCCCTTATGTTGGGGACTGGGTGGATTTCTCTGCCGAGGAAAATTCAGAAGGCTATATCCTCAAAATTCACGAACGGAAAAACAGTCTGGTTCGTCCGCCTATTGTCAATATCGATCAAGCTGTAGTAATCATGTCCGTCAAGGAACCTGATTTTAACAGCAATTTGCTGGATCGTTTCTTGGTTCTTTTGGAGCACAAGGGCATCCATCCCATTGTCTATATTTCCAAAATGGATTTGTTGGAAGATAGGGGAGAACTGGATTTTTACCAGCAGACCTATGGTGACATCGGCTATGACTTTGTGACCAGTAAAGAGGAACTCCTGTCTTTGTTAACAGGCAAGGTTACGGTCTTTATGGGGCAGACAGGTGTTGGGAAGTCAACTCTTCTCAATAAACTCGTACCAGACCTCAATCTTGAAACGGGAGAAATTTCAGACAGTCTAGGTCGCGGTCGCCATACCACTCGAGCTGTTAGTTTTTACAATCTCAACGGGGGTAAAATCGCAGATACACCAGGCTTTTCATCTCTGGACTATGAAGTATCAAGGGCTGAAGACCTCAATCAGGCTTTCCCAGAGATTGCTACTGTTAGCCGAGATTGTAAGTTCCGTACTTGTACCCATACCCATGAGCCGTCTTGTGCCGTCAAACCAGCTGTTGAAGAGGGTGTTATTGCAACCTTCCGTTTTGACAATTACCTGCAATTCCTTAGTGAAATTGAAAATCGTAGAGAAACCTATAAAAAAGTCAGCAAAAAAATTCCAAAATAAGGAGAAACCTATGTCTCAATACAAGATTGCTCCGTCAATTCTGGCAGCAGATTATGCCAACTTTGAACGTGAAATCAAACGTCTAGAAGCAACTGGGGCAGAATATGCCCATATCGATATCATGGACAGTCATTTTGTACCGCAAATCAGTTTTGGTGCAGGTGTGGTCGAGAGCCTTCGTCCTCATAGTAAGATGGTTTTCGATTGCCACTTGATGGTGTCAAACCCTGAGCATCATCTGGAAGATTTTGCGCGTGCAGGTGCAGACATCATCAGTATCCATGTAGAAGCAACGCCTCATATTCATGGCGCCCTCCAAAAAATTCGTTCACTCGGAGTTAAGCCTTCAGTCGTTATCAATCCTGGCACACCAGTTGAAGCCATCAAGCACGTCCTTCATCTAGTTGACCAAGTTTTAGTCATGACGGTTAATCCAGGTTTTGGTGGGCAAGCCTTTCTGCCAGAAACCATGGATAAGGTCCGTGAGTTGGTTGCTCTTCGTGAGGAAAAAGGTTTGAACTTTGAAATCGAAGTGGATGGTGGGATTGATGACCAAACTATTGCTCAAGCCAAAGAAGCTGGTGCGACTGTTTTTGTAGCAGGTTCCTATGTCTTTAAGGGAGAAGTCAATGAGCGAGTACAAACTCTCAGAAAACAACTGGACTAGGGTTGCCGTTTTTGCAGGCGGAGACCGCGGTCATTATCGGACAGATTTTGATGCTTTTGTTGGGGTGGATCGAGGCTCGCTCTGGGTCTTGGAAGAAGACTTGCTTCTTGCTCTAGCAGTTGGGGATTTTGATTCTGTGACCGAAGAAGAGCGACAGGTGATTCAAAAACGTGCCCAGCATTTTGTCCAAGCCCGACCAGAAAAAGATGATACCGATTTGGAATTGGCTCTCTTAACCATCTTTGAGAAAAATCCTCAGGCTCAGGTTACTATTTTCGGTGCCTTGGGTGGCCGTATTGACCATATGTTGGCCAATGTCTTTCTGCCTAGCAATCCTAAGTTGGCACCCTATATGCATCAAATAGAAATTGAGGATGGGCAAAACTTGATTACTTATTGTCCAGAAGGGACCAGTCAGCTAGAACCTCGTTCAGACTACGACTATCTAGCCTTTATGCCAGTTCGGGATAGCCAGCTGACTATTCTTGGAGCCAAGTATGAGTTGACAGAGGAAAATTTTTTCTTTAAAAAAGTGTACGCTTCTAACGAATATATAGATAGGGAAGTGTCGGTAACTTGCCCAGATGGTTATGTGGTCGTACTGCATAGCAAGGACAGGAGGTAGGATGGAAAGTTTACTTATTCTATTATTAATTGCCAACCTAGCTGGTCTTTTTCTGATTTGGCAAAGGCAGGATAGGCAGGAGAAACACTTAAGTAAGAGCTTGGAGGATCAGGCAGATCATTTGTCAGACCAGTTGGATTACCGCTTTGACCAAGCCAGACAAGCCAGCCAGTTAGACCAAAAAGATTTGGAAGTGGCTGTCAGCGACCGTTTGCAAGAAGTGCGGATTGAATTGCACCAAGGCCTGACCCAAGTCCGTCAAGAAATGACAGATAATCTCCTCCAAACTAGAGACAAGACAGACCAACGTCTCCAAGCCTTGCAGGAATCAAATGAGCAACGTTTGGAACAAATGCGCCAGACGGTCGAGGAAAAACTAGAAAAGACCTTGCAGACACGCTTACAGGCTTCCTTTGAGACAGTTTCTAAACAACTGGAGTCTGTCAATCGTGGTCTTGGAGAAATGCAGACAGTTGCCCGTGATGTCGGAGCTCTTAACAAGGTTCTCTCTGGAACCAAGACGCGAGGGATTCTGGGAGAATTGCAACTGGGGCAAATTATTGAAGACATCATGACACCTGCCCAGTACGAACGAGAATACGCAACGGTTGAAAACTCTAGTGAACGAGTGGAGTATGCCATCAAGTTACCCGGACAAGGCGACCAAGAATACGTCTACCTACCAATTGACTCTAAGTTTCCACTGGCAGATTATTACCGCTTAGAAGAAGCCTATGAAGTAGGTGACAAGGATGAAATCGAACGCTGTCGTAAGTCACTCCTAGCAAGTGTCAAGCGTTTTGCTAGGGATATTAGGAACAAGTACATAGCACCACCTCGGACGACCAATTTTGGAGTTTTGTTTGTTCCGACAGAAGGTCTCTACTCAGAAATCGTCCGCAATCCGGTCTTCTTTGATGATTTGAGACGGGAAGAACAGATTATCGTTGCAGGACCAAGTACCCTATCAGCCCTTCTTAACTCCCTATCAGTTGGTTTCAAGACCCTTAATATCCAAAAGAGTGCCGACCATATCAGCAAGACTCTTGCCAGTGTCAAGACCGAGTTTGGCAAGTTTGGTGGTATTCTGGTCAAGGCACAAAAACATCTCCAACATGCCTCTGGCAATATTGATGAATTATTAAACCGTCGTACCATAGCTATCGAGCGGACGCTCCGTCACATTGAGTTGTCAGAAGGCGAGCCTGCGCTTGATCTACTCCATTTTCAAGAAAATGAGGAAGAATATGAAGATTAGTCACATGAAAAAAGATGAGCTATTTGAAGGCTTTTACCTAATCAAATCAGCTGACCTGAGGCAAACTCGAGCTGGGAAAAACTACCTAGCCTTTACCTTCCAAGATGATAGTGGCGAGATTGATGGGAAGCTCTGGGATGCCCAACCTCATAACATTGAGGCCTTTACCGCAGGTAAGGTTGTCCACATGAAAGGACGCCGAGAAGTTTATAACAATACCCCTCAAGTCAATCAAATTACTCTCCGCCTGCCTCAAGCTGGTGAACCCAATGACCCAGCCGATTTCAAGGTCAAGTCACCAGTTGATGTCAAGGAAATTCGTGACTACATGTCGCAAATGATTTTCAAAATTGAAAATCCTGTCTGGCAACGGATTGTCCGAAATCTCTACACCAAGTATGATAAGGAATTCTACTCCTATCCAGCTGCCAAGACCAACCACCATGCCTTTGAAACGGGCTTGGCCTATCATACGGCGACCATGGTGCGTTTGGCAGACGCTATTAGCGAAGTTTATCCTCAGCTCAATAAGAGCCTGCTCTATGCGGGGATTATGTTGCATGACTTAGCTAAGGTCATCGAGTTGACGGGGCCAGACCAGACAGAGTACACAGTGCGAGGTAATCTTCTTGGACATATCGCTCTCATTGATAGCGAAATTACCAAGACAGTTATGGAACTCGGCATCGATGATACCAAGGAAGAAGTCGTTTTGCTTCGTCATGTCATCCTCAGTCACCACGGCTTGCTTGAGTATGGAAGTCCAGTCCGTCCACGTATTATGGAGGCAGAGATTATCCATATGATTGACAATCTGGATGCAAGCATGATGATGATGTCAACAGCTCTGGCTTTGGTGGATAAAGGAGAGATGACCAATAAAATCTTCGCTATGGATAATCGTTCCTTCTATAAACCAGATTTAGATTGATAATTTAAGAAAAATGAGCATTTTTTAGGATAAGAATGTTCGTTTTTTTATGTGAATATGGTATAATAAGTAAAAGACAAAAATGAATACTCTTCGAAAATCTCTTCAAACTAGGGTAGTATCGCCTTGTCGTATGTATATATGCAGGTATATTACAGGGTTTGTCAGTTCTATCGACAATCTCAAAACAGTGTTTTGAACCACCAGCGACCAGCTTTTTAGTTTGCTTTTTGATTTTTTGAATAAAAATGGAATAGGAAATAGAAATGAAATTAAGAAGAAGTGATCGGATGGTTGTCATTTCCAACTATTTGATTAATAATCCTTATAAACTAACTAGTCTCAATACTTTTGCTGAAAAGTATGAGTCTGCTAAATCATCCATCTCAGAAGATATCGTCATTATCAAACGCGCCTTTGAGGAAATTGAAATCGGTCATATCCAGACAGTGACTGGGGCTGGCGGAGGTGTCATCTTCACACCGTCTATTTCGAGTCAGGATGCTAAGGAAATGGTTGAAGACTTGCGTACCAAGTTGTCAGAAAGTGACCGTATCTTGCCAGGTGGTTATATCTATCTGTCTGATTTGCTTAGCACACCAGCCATCTTGAAAAATATTGGTCGTATTATTGCCAAAAGCTTTATGGACCAAAAAATTGACGCGGTTATGACCGTAGCAACTAAGGGTGTGCCACTTGCAAATGCAGTTGCCAATGTCCTCAATGTCTCTTTTGTCATTGTGCGCCGTGACCTGAAAATTACCGAAGGTTCAACTGTTAGCGTCAACTATGTTTCAGGTTCAAGTGGTGACCGTATCGAGAAAATGTTCCTTTCAAAACGTAGTCTTAAGGCAGGCAGCCGTGTCTTGATTGTGGATGACTTCTTGAAAGGTGGCGGAACGGTCAACGGTATGATTAGTCTCTTGCGCGAGTTCGACTCAGAACTGGCAGGTGTAGCGGTCTTTGCGGACAATGCCCAAGAAGAACGTGAAAAGCAGTTTGACTACAAGTCACTCTTGAAGGTAACCAATATTGATGTCAAGAACCAAGCCATCGATGTTGAGGTTGGCAATATCTTTGACGAAGATAAATAAGAGATAGAACTAAAGGTTGGAACGATTGTCCCAGCCTTTCTTTTCAAATAGAATAGAAGGAAGCTTATGAAAACACCATTTATTAATAGAGAAGAGTTAGAAGCGATTGTTGCCGAGTTCCCGACTCCCTTTCACTTGTATGATGAGAAGGGGATTCGTGAGAAGGCAAGATCCGTCAACCAAGCCTTTTCGTGGAACAAGGGCTTTAAGGAATATTTTGCAGTTAAGGCTACTCCAACTCCAGCTATTTTGAAAATTCTCCAAGAAGAAGATTGTGGTGTGGACTGCTCTAGTTATGTAGAGCTTTTGATGAGCCATAAACTGGACTTTCTGGGTTCTGAGATTATGTTCTCTTCCAACAACACGCCAGACAAGGAATACGCCTATGCACGTGAATTGGGTGCGACCATTAACTTGGATGCCTTTGAAGATATTGAACATCTGGAGAGAGCAGCAGGTATTCCAGAAATCATCTCTTGTCGTTATAATCCTGGAGGCGTTTTTGAACTGGGGACAGACATTATGGACAATCCTGGGGAGGCTAAGTTTGGCATGACCAAGGACCAGCTCTTTGAAGCCTTTGCTATCTTGAAGGAAAAAGGAGCCAAGACTTTTGGGATTCACTCCTTCCTAGCGTCCAATACCGTGACCCATCTCTATTATCCAGAGTTGGCTCGTCAGCTCTTTGAACTGGCTGTTGAAATCAAGGAAAAGTTGGGCATTTCGCTAGACTTTATCAATCTTTCTGGCGGTATTGGTGTTAATTATCGTCCAGACCAGGAGCCGAACGATATCGCCTTGATTGGTGAGGGAGTTCGTAAGGTGTATGAAGAAGTTCTTACGTCAGCAGGTCTTGGTCAGGTCAAGATTTTCACCGAATTGGGTCGTTTTATGCTGGCACCTCACGGTGCTCTAGTCACAAGAGTCACTCATAAGAAGGAAACCTACCGTACCTATCTAGGTGTGGATGCCTCAGCAGTCAACCTCATGCGTCCAGCTATGTACGGAGCTTACCATCATATTAGCAACGTGACCCATCCAGATGGACCAGCTGAAGCGGTAGATGTGGTTGGTTCACTCTGTGAAAACAATGATAAATTTGCAGTGAATCGCGAACTGCCTCATACAGAAATCGGTGATTTGCTGGTCATTCATGATACAGGTGCTCACGGTTTTTCAATGGGTTACCAGTACAACGCCAAACTTCGTTCTGCGGAAATCCTCTATACCGAAGAAGGTGAAGCTCGCCAAATCCGCCGTGCAGAGCGCCCTGAGGACTATTTTGCAACCTTATATGGGTTCGATTTTGAAGAATAATCTGATAATAGCTTGAAAATGAAATTGAAAAACAGATTGCTTTCTAAAAAATAGGCAAAAATCTTGTTTTTCCTTCAAGTCGTGATATAATAAAACTATAAAACGTTTTCAAGGAAGGTAACGATATGTCTGAAGAAACAATTGATTATGGACAAGTGACAGGAATGGTGCATTCGACAGAAAGCTTTGGGTCAGTAGATGGGCCTGGTATTCGCTTTATTGTCTTTTTGCAGGGCTGTCACATGCGTTGCCAGTATTGCCACAACCCAGACACTTGGGCTATGGAGTCCAATAAGTCACGTGAACGGACGGTAGATGATGTCTTGACAGAGGCCTTGCGCTACCGTGGTTTCTGGGGAAATAAGGGTGGGATTACAGTCAGTGGAGGAGAAGCTCTCTTGCAGATTGATTTCCTGATTGCCCTCTTCACCAAGGCTAAGGAACAAGGAATCCACTGTACCTTGGATACCTGTGCTCTTCCTTTCCGTAATAAACCACGTTACCTTGAGAAGTTTGACAAACTCATGGCTGTCACTGACTTGGTTCTTTTGGATATAAAGGAAATCAACGAAGAACAGCACAAGATTGTCACTAGCCAAACTAATAAAAATATCTTGGCTTGTGCCCAGTATCTATCAGATATTGGAAAACCTGTCTGGATTCGCCACGTGCTAGTTCCAGGATTGACAGACAGAGATGATGACTTGATTGAACTTGGTAAGTTCGTCAAGACCCTCAAAAATGTTGATAAGTTTGAGATTCTACCTTATCACACCATGGGTGAGTTCAAGTGGCGTGAACTTGGAATTCCATATTCCCTCGAAGGAGTCAAACCACCAACAGCAGATCGCGTCAAGAACGCTAAAAAACTCATGGATACCGAAAGTTATCAAGATTATATGAAACGTGTACATGGATAGAAAAGAAGCCTGATGGAAACATCGGGCTTTTGATTTGCAAAAAGACTTAGCAAATCAGCTAAGCCTTTTTCTTCTTATCTCGAACGTTGTTTTCCAGCGTTGCGATTTTTGTGTTTTTTCTTGCTTGTGATAGCAGTTGGTTGTTCAGGGGTAACGTCTTTTCGTCCACTTGGTTTAGAGAAAGCACTTGCTTTTGGTGGGTTCTTGGCTAGTTCTTCACGGACTTTTTTGCGAAGTTTTGGACGAACGATATAGTTGACGATAAACTGTTGGAGAATCATCATGAAACCACCGACAACCCAGTAAAGTGTGACACTAGCTGGTGAGAAGAGGGAGAAGACGACGATCATGAGTGGGCTCATGTAAATCATTTTCTTGATTTGTTCTCTTTGCATTTCATCTTCTACTCCGTGAAGTGAAAGGAGCGATTGAAGATAGTAAAGGACACCAGCACAGGCAACCAAAATCATACTTGGAGAACCTAGAGGAATGCCTAGGTAGCTTGCTTGAGCAACCCCTTCAGTATGTTGGGCAGCAAAGTAGATAGCAGAGAAGAAAGGCATTTGAAGGAGGATAGGGAAACATCCTACACCGCCAAACATGCTGATACCGTGCTCTTTTTGAGCAGCAAAGAGAGCTTGTTGGGCTTCGAGTTTTTCTTCTTGAGTAGTCGCTTCTTTGAGACGCGTTTGGTGTGGCTCAAGGACGTGCTTGAGGGCGTTCATCTTTTCAGAGTGAAGCGTTGCCTTCCATGATTGGTAGATACCAAGTGGCAAGATAATCAAGCGCACGATAATGGTTACGATGATGATAGCGACACCAAAGCCTAGACCTTTATCAGTAGCGAAGTACTTGATAGCTTCAGCCATAGGGGCTCCGATGGTATTCCAAATAAATCCTGTTGGCTGACCTGTGGTTTTATCGACATTGACACAGCCAGTCAAGACAAGCAACATAGCCACTCCCATAGCCGAGAATGCAAAACGTTTAATAGATTTCACTGTTTTTATTCCTTCTTTAAAAATTATACCTTTCTATTCTACTGTTTTTTTACAAAATATACAATAGTTCTGGAGACCTAATTTGCGATTTTAAAGTCAGAGTAGGGAGGAAAGTTGCTTAGTTTGACATCTAAGTAGCTTACTTTTGAAAAAGGTGTCGGTCCTTTTCGGATTTCTTGGATAAATTTTGCCATGATAGCAGATGAGTCTGCTTGGGCTAAGATTTCCACTGTGCCATCGTCGTTATTCCATACTCGACCTGTGATGCCACCAATTTCAAGTGCCAAGCTGTAAACACCCCAACGAAAGCCGACTCCCTGTACCCTACCTTGGGCAATCATTCTAACCTTTTGCATACCAAACCCCTTTGATTGTGTTATAATATTTCTATGACTATTATAACCTCAAAAGCCAATTCTGTGGTAAAAAATGCCAAGAAATTACACCAAAAAAAATACCGCAAGTCTGCCTATTTGATTGAAGGCTGGCACTTGTTTGAAGAAGCTGTCCAAGCTGGAGTGACGATTGAGAAAATCTTTGCCCTAGAAAATTATCGAAATCAGTTAGCTGCTTTTCCGCAAACTGTCTGGATTTCAGAGGATATTTTGCTAGATTTGGCGGATTCTCAGACTCCACAGGGAATTGTGGCCGTGGTTCAAAAAGAAGAAGTAGGACAAACTGATTTGAGTCAGGGCAAGTTCTTGTTTTTGGAAGATGTGCAAGATCCTGGTAATGTAGGAACTATCATTCGAACTGCGGATGCAGCAGGTTTTACAGGAGTGATTGTTTCAGATAAGTCGGCAGACATCTACAGTCTCAAAACCCTACGTTCCATGCAAGGTAGTCATTTCCATCTGCCCATTTACCGGATGACTAGTCAAGCGCTTCTTGACGAAACTAAAAAGGTAGCTATCCCAGTGCTAGCAACAACCCTATCTAAAGATTCTGTTGATTACAGAGAACTGCCTTCTATAGAAAATTTTGTACTAGTTATGGGAAATGAGGGTCAAGGAATTAGTCCCCTTATGGCTGAAAGTGCAGACCAGTTGGTCCATATTAGCATGAAGGGGCAGGCCGAGAGTTTGAATGTTGCAGTTGCAGCCGGTATTTTAATCTTCCATTTAAGCTAATTTTAACTTTTTTTGTTATAATCAAGGAAAGATGTTCACAGAAAAGGAGAAAAGGATGAATCACACTATTATACATGACCGTGCAGGTCTCAATCAATTTTACGCTAAGGTTTATGCCTTTGTTGGTCTGGGAATCGGACTATCTGCTTTGGTATCAGGCCTTATGTTGACGGTCTTTCAGTCTCAGTTGGTTTACTTGTTGATGCAGGGGCGTCTCTGGTTGACCATTGCTACTTTTGCGGAGTTGGCTTTGGTTTTCGTTGCCAGTAGCATGGCTTCAAGAAATAGTCCAGCTGCTCTTCCAGTATTTTTACTTTACTCCGTTTTAAACGGCTTTACCCTTAGTTTTGTGGTGGCTTTCTATACTCCGGGTACAGTTTTATCTGCCTTTGTATCGAGCGCCCTTCTCTTCTTTGTCATGGCGGCAGTTGGTATCTTTACCAAGAAAGACTTGAGTGGGATTGGTCGAGCAATGATGGCAGCTCTCATTGGTTTACTGATTGCTATGGTAGTCAATATTTTCTTGGCTAGTGGCTTCTTTGATTATATGATTAGCGTAGCCATGGTTTTGGTTTTTTCAGGGTTGATTGCTTGGGATAACCAAAAGATTCGCCTCGCCTATGAACAATCACAAGGTCGTGTAGCGACAGGCTGGGTGGTGTCAATGGCTCTCAGCATCTATCTTGATTTTATCAATCTTTTCCTAAGTATTCTACGTATCTTTGGTCGCAATGACTAAAAGGTCTATGAAATCAGTGTTTTGAGTGACACTGATTTTTTTTAAATTTTCTCTTTTCTTTTCTTGGAAATAGGTGTATAATACGTTTATTAAATTTTTGAGGAGTTGTCTATGAAGAAAAGTTTTATCCATCAACAAGAAGAAATTTCCTTTGTCAAAAACACTTTTACCCAGTATTTGAAAGATAAGCTAGAAGTTGTCGAAGTTCAAGGTCCTATCTTGAGTAAGGTCGGTGACGGAATGCAGGACAACCTGTCTGGTGTGGAAAATCCAGTATCGGTCAAGGTTCTCCAAATCCCTGATGCTACTTATGAAGTGGTGCACTCACTTGCTAAATGGAAACGCCACACCTTGGCTCGTTTTGGCTTTGGTGAAGGAGAGGGTCTCTTTGTCCACATGAAAGCCCTTCGTCCAGATGAGGATTCCTTGGATGCAACCCACTCTGTTTATGTTGACCAGTGGGACTGGGAGAAGGTTATTCCAGATGGTAAGCGTAACATCGTTTATCTAAAAGAAACAGTTGAGAAGATTTATAAGGCTATTCGCCTGACTGAGCTAGCTGTTGAAGCCCGCTATGACATCGAGTCTATCTTGCCAAAACAAATCACCTTTATCCATACAGAAGAATTGGTAGAACGCTACCCAGACTTGACACCGAAAGAACGTGAAAATGCGATTTGTAAAGAATTTGGAGCCGTCTTTTTGATTGGTATCGGTGGCGAGTTGCCAGATGGTAAACCGCACGATGGACGTGCACCAGACTATGATGACTGGACAAGCGAGTCTGAGAATGGCTACAAGGGTCTAAATGGTGATATTCTTGTCTGGAATGAGTCTTTAGGTGGAGCCTTTGAGTTGTCTTCTATGGGAATTCGTGTAGATGAAGAAACTCTTAGACGTCAGGTGGAAATTACAGGTGATGAAGACCGCTTAGAATTGGAATGGCACAAGTCTTTGTTGAATGGCCTATTCCCATTGACAATCGGTGGAGGAATTGGACAATCTCGTATGGCCATGTTCCTACTTCGCAAGAGACACATCGGAGAAGTGCAAACAAGTGTTTGGCCTCAAGAAGTCCGCGATACTTACGAAAATATTTTGTAGAGAATCGAACCGCAAGGTTCGGTTTTCTTTCTCTTTTTGTCTATAATTTGGTATAATAAACAGTATGAAAATCGTATCAGGAATCTATGGGGGACGTCCCCTCAAGACACTAGAAGGCAAGACAACAAGACCTACTTCGGATAAGGTTAGGGGAGCCATTTTTAACATGATTGGTCCCTACTTTGAAGTGGGACGAGTCTTGGACCTTTATGCAGGTAGTGGTGGTTTATCTATCGAAGCAGTATCGCGTGGCATGTCCAGTGCTGTTTTGGTGGAGCGAGACCGTAAGGCTCAGACCATCGTGGCTGAAAATATCCAGATGACCAAGGAAGTTGGAAAATTTCAACTCCTCAAAATGGATGCAGAAAGGGCATTGGAACAGGTATCTGGGGAATTTGACCTCGTTTTCTTAGACCCTCCCTATGCCAAGGAACAAATCGTAGCAGATATTGAAAAAATGGCTGAGAGAGAGCTTTTTTCTGAAGATGTTATGGTTGTGTGCGAGACGGATAAGGCCGTTGAACTTCCAGAAGAGATTGCCTGTCTGGGTATCTGGAAGGAAAAGATTTATGGAATTAGTAAGGTGACAGTCTATGTCAGATAAGATTGGCTTATTCACAGGCTCATTTGATCCGATGACAAATGGGCATCTGGATATGATTGAACGGGCGAGCAGACTCTTTGATAAGCTTTATGTGGGTATTTTTTTTAATCCCCACAAACAAGGATTTCTCCCTCTTGAAAATCGTAAACGGGGGCTAGAAAAGGCTGTGAAACATTTGGGAAATGTTAAAGTCGTGTCTTCTCATGATAAATTGGTGGTCGATGTCGCAAAAAGACTGGGGGCTACTTGCCTAGTGCGAGGCTTGAGAAATGCGTCGGATTTGCAATATGAAGCCAGTTTTGATTACTACAATCATCAGCTGTCTTCTGATATAGAGACTATTTATTTACATAGTCGACCTGAACATCTCTATATCAGTTCATCAGGCGTTAGAGAGCTTTTGAAGTTTGGTCAGGATATTGCCTGCTATGTTCCCGAGAGTATTTTGGAGGAAATAAGAAATGAAAAAAAAGATTAGATGGCCCTTATACGTCATTGCGGCCTTGATTGTGACTTTCTTGGCATTTGTAGTGCCCTTGCCTTATTATATAGAGGTTCCAGGTGGTTCGGAAGATATTCGCCAAGTCCTTAAAGTAAATGACACAGAAGATAAGGAAGCTGGTGCCTATCAATTCGTTACGGTTGGTGTTCAACATGCCACTTTAGCTCATATAATTTATGCTTGGTTGACACCTTTTACAGATATTCGTAGTGCTCAGGAGACTACAGGTGGTTCTTCCGATGTTGAATTTATGCGAATCAATCAATTCTACATGCAAACATCGCAAAATATGGCCAAGTATCAAGGACTAAAAACAGCTGGTAAGGATATCGAACTCAAGTACTTTGGAGTTTATGTTTTGAATGTGACGGATAATTCAACCTTTAAAGGGATTCTCAATATCTCTGATACAGTCACAGCAGTCAATGATCAGACCTTTGATAGTTCCAAAGACTTGATTGATTACGTCAGTTCTCAAAAATTAGGGGCTTCCGTCAAGGTCACCTATGAAGAGGATGGGCAAACCAAGTCTGCAGAAGGAAAAATCATCACCTTGGAAAATGGCAAAAATGGAATTGGAATCGGCTTGATTGACCGTACAGAGGTAATCAGCAATGTCCCAATTAGCTTTTCAACAGCTGGTATTGGCGGTCCAAGTGCTGGTCTCATGTTTAGTCTAGCTATCTATACTCAAATAGCTCACCCAGATCTTCGTAATGGTCGTATTGTTGCCGGTACAGGTACCATTGACCGCGATGGTAATGTGGGAGACATTGGAGGTATTGATAAGAAGGTTGTAGCTTCGGCTAGGGCAGGTGCTGCTATTTTCTTTGCTCCTGATAACCCTGTTAGCGAAGAAGAACAAAAGGCGCATCCGGACGCGAAAAACAACTACCAAACAGCCCTAGAAGCGGCTAAAACAATCAAGACGGATATGAAAATCGTGCCCGTTAAAACCCTACAAGATGCGATTGATTACTTGAAAAACAATCCCTAATTTTTGAGTGAAGTTTCCAAACTAGCGCACAAACAGAGAAGATGGTATAATAGTCAAATGGTTCAATTATTATTCACTCTAAGTAGTCATATGTTCTTTATTTATGTGAGTTTTTACCTTTTAAAGGATCTTGTTAGATGGGAGAAGGTTTTAAAAGTGACAGATGATAATACAAGAAAAGTTCGTTTATTAGTAGCCTTTTTTAGCATTGTCATAGGCTACATCCTGAGTTCTTTCTTTATTAGCCTGTATCATTTGTGGCAAGAAGCGCTTAGAGGATTATTATGAAATCAAGAGTAAAGGAAACGAGTATGGATAAAATTGTGGTTCAAGGTGGCGATAATCGTCTGGTAGGAAGCGTGACGATCGAGGGAGCAAAAAATGCAGTCTTACCCTTGTTGGCAGCGACTATTCTAGCAAGTGAAGGAAAGACCGTCTTGCAGAATGTTCCGATTTTGTCGGATGTCTTTATTATGAATCAGGTAGTTGGTGGTTTGAATGCCAAGGTTGACTTTGATGAGGAAGCTCATCTTGTCAAGGTGGATGCTACTGGCGACATCACTGAGGAAGCCCCTTACAAGTATGTCAGCAAGATGCGCGCCTCCATCGTTGTATTAGGGCCAATCCTTGCCCGTGTGGGTCATGCCAAGGTATCCATGCCAGGTGGTTGTACGATTGGTAGCCGTCCTATTGATCTTCATTTGAAAGGTCTGGAAGCTATGGGGGTTAAGATTAGTCAGACAGCTGGTTACATCGAAGCCAAGGCAGAACGCTTGCATGGTGCTCATATCTATATGGACTTTCCAAGTGTTGGTGCAACGCAGAACTTGATGATGGCAGCGACTCTGGCTGATGGGGTGACAGTGATTGAGAATGCTGCGCGTGAGCCTGAGATTGTTGACTTAGCCATTCTCCTTAATGAAATGGGAGCCAAGGTCAAAGGTGCTGGTACAGAGACTATAACCATTACTGGTGTTGAGAAACTTCATGGTACGACTCACAATGTAGTCCAAGACCGTATCGAAGCAGGAACCTTTATGGTAGCTGCTGCCATGACTGGTGGTGATGTCTTGATTCGAGACGCTGTCTGGGAGCACAACCGTCCCTTGATTGCCAAGTTACTTGAAATGGGTGTTGAAGTAATTGAAGAAGACGAAGGAATTCGTGTTCGTTCTCAACTAGAAAATCTAAAAGCTGTTCATGTGAAAACCTTGCCCCACCCAGGATTTCCAACAGATATGCAGGCTCAATTTACAGCCTTGATGACAGTTGCAAAAGGCGAATCAACCATGGTGGAGACAGTTTTCGAAAATCGTTTCCAACACCTAGAAGAGATGCGCCGCATGGGCTTGCATTCTGAGATTATCCGTGATACAGCTCGTATTGTTGGTGGACAGCCTTTGCAGGGAGCAGAAGTTCTTTCAACTGACCTTCGTGCCAGTGCAGCCTTGATTTTGACAGGTTTGGTAGCACAGGGAGAAACTGTGGTCGGTAAATTGGTTCACTTGGATAGAGGTTACTACGGTTTCCATGAGAAGTTGGCGCAGCTAGGTGCTAAGATTCAGCGGATTGAGGCAAGTGATGAAGATGAATAAGAAATCAAGCTACGTAGTCAAGCGTTTACTTTTAGTCATCATAGTACTGATTTTAGGTACTCTGGCTCTAGGAATCGGTTTAATGGTAGGTTATGGAATCTTGGGCAAGGGTCAAGATCCATGGGCTATCCTGTCTCCAGCAAAATGGCAGGAATTGATTCATAAATTTACAGGAAATTAGGCTGGAGAACCAGCCTTTTTCTAAAGATAAGGAGAAATATGAACAAAAAAACAAGACAGACACTAATCGGACTGCTAGTGTTATTGCTTTTGTCTACAGGGAGCTATTATATCAAGCAGATGCCGTCGGCACCTAATAGTCCCAAAACCAATCTTAGTCAGAAAAAACAAGCGTCTGAAGCTCCTAGTCAAGCATTGGCAGAGAGTGTCTTAACAGACGCAGTCAAGAGTCAAATAAAGGGGAGTCTGGAGTGGAATGGCTCAGGTGCTTTTATCGTCAATGGTAATAAAACAAATCTAGATGCCAAGGTTTCAAGTAAGCCCTACGCTGACAATAAAACAAAGACAGTGGGCAAGGAAACTGTTCCAACCGTAGCTAATGCCCTCTTGTCTAAGGCCACTCGTCAGTACAAGAATCGTAAAGAAACTGGGAATGGTTCAACTTCTTGGACTCCTCCAGGTTGGCATCAGGTCAAGAATCTAAAGGGCTCTTATACCCATGCAGTCGATAGAGGTCATTTGTTAGGCTATGCCTTAATCGGTGGTTTGGATGGTTTTGATGCCTCAACAAGCAATCCTAAAAACATTGCTGTTCAGACAGCCTGGGCAAATCAGGCACAAGCCGAGTATTCGACTGGTCAAAACTACTATGAAAGCAAGGTGCGTAAAGCCTTGGACCAAAACAAGCGTGTCCGTTACCGTGTAACCCTTTACTACGCTTCAAACGAGGATTTAGTTCCCTCAGCTTCACAGATTGAAGCCAAGTCTTCGGATGGAGAATTGGAATTCAATGTTCTAGTTCCCAATGTTCAAAAGGGACTTCAACTGGATTATCGAACTGGAGAAGTAACTGTAACTCAGTAAAAGATAAGCCTAAACTCCTATGTCACTTATGGATGTAGGAGTTCTTTTTACTAGTTTAAGCAGGGCTAGAACAGGTACTAAGAAAAAATAGCAACTTCTAAAACTAACTTCCAGTTTCCCACAACCTAGCTTTTAGTATGAGAAAAACGCGTGAAATCAGTGGAAATCCGTCTTAGACTAACTTCCAGTTTTGGGAGAGAGATGGAAGTTACGCTAAGAAAAAAATAATATGTATTGGATTAAATTTTGTGATATAATAAAGGATAAGATACTATTTTAGGAGAAGAACTATGGAAGACCCAAGTAGTCAGAATTTGTTGCTACAATTTGTTTTATTGTTTATCTTGACGGTATTAAATGCCTTTTTCTCAGCCACAGAAATGGCCATGGTTTCTCTTAATCGTGCCCGAGTTGAACAAAAGGCGGAAGAAGGAGACAGACGCTACATCCGCCTGCTGAAGGTACTAGAAAATCCTAATCACTTTTTATCAACCATTCAGGTAGGAATCACCCTGATTACAATCTTATCAGGGGCGAGTTTAACTAATACTCTAGGACGTGTGATTGCCTCTTGGCTTGGGAATGGCGAAACAGCACAAGCCGTGGCAACTTTTCTATCCTTGGCATTTTTGACCTATATTTCCATCGTTTTTGGGGAATTATATCCTAAGAGAATCGCTCTTAATCTAAAGGATGCCTTGGCAATTCGTACAGCGCCGGTTATCATTGGGATCGGAAAACTAGTCAGTCCTTTTGTTTGGCTTTTAGCTGCTTCGACCAATTTCTTGAGCCATTTGACTCCTATGTCATTCGATGATGCGGATGAAAAGATGACCCGTGATGAAATTGCCTATATGCTGACAAATAGTGAAGAAACATTGGATGCTGATGAGATTGAGATGCTACAAGGTGTCTTTTCGCTCGATGAACTGATGGCACGAGAGGTTATGGTTCCTCGAACGGATGCCTTTATGGTGGATATTCAGGATGATAGTCAAGCCATTATCCAAAGTATTTTAAAACAAAATTATTCTCGTATCCCGGTTTATGATGGGGATAAGGACAATGTAATTGGAATCATTCACACCAAGAGTCTCCTTAAGGCAGGCTTTGTGGACGGTTTTGACAATATTGTTTGGAAGAGAATTTTGCAAGATCCACTTTTTGTACCTGAAACTATTTTTGTGGATGACTTGCTAAAAGAACTGCGAAATACCCAAAGACAAATGGCAATCTTGCTGGATGAATACGGTGGTATGGCTGGTTTGGTGACTTTGGAAGACCTCTTAGAGGAAATTGTTGGTGAAATTGATGATGAAACGGACAAAGCAGCAATAGATGTTCATCAGATTGGCGAGGATACCTACATTGTTCAAGGAACTATGACCCTCAATGATTTCAATAATTACTTTGATGTTGAACTGGAAAGTGATGACGTTGATACCATCGCTGGTTATTATTTGACAGGAGTGGGAACTATTCCAACGACTGAGAAACTCAGCTATGAATTGGTTAGCCAAAACAAACAGTTTATCTTAACCAATGATAAAGTGAAGAATGGACGTGTTACCAAGGTAAAAGTCCAAATCACAGAAGTCGAAATAGAAGAAGAAACAGAATAAACTAGAGGCTTTTGTCACCAGGCGTGACGAAGCTTTTTTCAATTGATTTCAAAAGGGAATTATGCCATGGAAAGAACTCTGCCACAAACTCGCTCCAAAAGTTTTTAAAGTTATACGTATTTATTCGAGGGAAAATAAAAAAAGCCCTTCAAATTGGGCTTTCTGTTCATTTGAAACCTGATAAATCAAGTTATAGAAGGCGGTAGACGGATTTGAACCGACGATCAAGCTTTTGCAGAGCCGTGCCTTACCACTTGGCTATACCGCCTTAACGTTTATTATTATACCTTGAAAATGATTTTCAGTCAATAGTTTTTTCAGTTTTTTGTACCATAGCGTGATTCGAATGTGATGCCAAGTTTTCTATGGGAAAAAATTTACCAAAAACCTACTGAAACCCCTTGAAAAATCTAGCTAAATAGGGTATAATATGGGTAATCATTTGTCGTAGGTTTTGTCTGAAATATTGTCCAGACAAGGCTCACAGCAGTTAAATCTTCTGAAAAAGTCAGATTTAGCTGCTCTTTTTGTGCTTTTTTTCAAGATTATGAGCATTTGTAACAGAGGCTTAAAGATTCTGAAAATTCGTCAAGAGGACACGGTGATAAGGGGTTTACAACCATATGACGATTAGAAAAGCCTGATTGACAAGGCTTGGAACTTATTTACAAAGGAGAATCATCTTGGCAGGACATGACGTTCAATACGGGAAACATCGTACCCGTCGTAGTTTTTCAAGAATCAAAGAAGTTCTTGACTTACCAAATTTGATTGAAATTCAAACTGACTCATTCAAAGCTTTCCTAGACCACGGTCTTAAGGAAGTGTTTGAAGATGTATTGCCAATTTCAAACTTCACAGACACAATGGAGTTGGAATTTGTTGGATATGAAATCAAGGAACCAAAATACACGCTAGAAGAAGCTCGTATCCACGATGCTAGCTACTCAGCACCAATTTTTGTAACCTTCCGTTTGATCAATAAAGAAACAGGCGAAATCAAGACCCAAGAAGTTTTCTTTGGTGATTTCCCAATCATGACAGAAATGGGTACTTTCATCATCAATGGTGGTGAACGTATTATCGTTTCTCAGTTGGTCCGCTCACCAGGTGTTTACTTTAACGACAAAGTAGACAAAAATGGTAAGGTGGGCTATGGTTCAACTGTTATCCCTAACCGTGGAGCTTGGTTGGAACTTGAAAGCGACTCAAAAGATATCACCTACACTCGTATCGACCGTACTCGTAAGATTCCATTTACAACCTTGGTTCGTGCTCTTGGTTTCTCAGGTGATGATGAAATCTTTGATATCTTTGGTGACAGCGAATTGGTTCGCAACACTGTTGAAAAAGATATCCACAAGAATCCAATGGACTCTCGTACAGACGAAGCCTTGAAAGAAATTTACGAACGCCTTCGTCCAGGTGAGCCTAAGACAGCTGAAAGCTCACGTAGCTTGCTTGTGGCTCGCTTCTTTGACCCACGTCGCTATGACTTGGCAGCAGTTGGTCGTTACAAAATCAATAAAAAACTCAATGTTAAAACACGTTTGCTCAACCAAACCATTGCAGAGCCATTGGTAGACCCTGAAACTGGAGAAATCTTGGTAGAAGCTGGTACGATTATGACTCGTAGCGTGATTGAAAGCATTGAAAGCCATTTGGATGGCGACTTGAACAAGATTGTCTACATCCCAAACGATGCAGCCGTTGTGACTGAGCCTGTTGTTCTTCAAAAATTCAAGGTTGTTGCTCCAACTGATCCAGATCGCGTCGTAACGATCATTGGTAATGCTAACCCAGATGACAAGGTTCGTACGGTGACTCCTGCAGATATCCTTGCTGAGATGAGCTACTTCCTCAACTTGGCTGAAGGACTTGGCCGTGTAGATGATATCGACCACCTTGGAAATCGTCGTATCCGTGCGGTTGGTGAATTGCTTGCCAACCAAGTACGTTTGGGACTTTCTCGTATGGAACGTAATGTCCGTGAACGTATGTCTGTTCAGGACAATGAAGTCTTGACACCACAACAAATTATCAATATCCGTCCTGTAACAGCTGCGGTTAAAGAATTCTTTGGTTCATCACAGTTGTCACAGTTCATGGACCAACACAACCCGCTTTCTGAGTTGTCTCACAAACGCCGTTTGTCAGCCTTAGGACCTGGTGGTTTGACTCGTGACCGTGCCGGATATGAAGTACGTGACGTGCACTACACTCACTATGGTCGTATGTGTCCAATCGAGACACCTGAAGGACCTAACATCGGTTTGATCAATAACTTGTCATCTTACGGACACTTGAACAAATATGGTTTTGTTCAAACACCATACCGTAAGGTTGACCGTGAAACAGGTGTTGTCACGAACGAAATTGTTTGGTTGACAGCTGATGAAGAAGATGAATATACTGTAGCTCAGGCTAACTCTCGTCTGAATGAAGATGGAACCTTTGCTGAGAAGATTGTCATGGGACGTCACCAAGGGGTCAACCAAGAGTATCCAGCTAATATTGTTGACTACATGGACGTTTCACCAAAACAGGTAGTTGCCGTTGCGACAGCATGTATTCCTTTCTTGGAAAACGATGACTCCAACCGTGCCCTCATGGGAGCCAATATGCAACGTCAGGCTGTGCCATTGATTAATCCTCAGGCACCTTACGTTGGTACTGGTATGGAATACCAAGCAGCCCACGATTCTGGTGCGGCTGTGATTGCTCAGTATGATGGTAAAGTTACTTACGCAGATGCTGACAAGGTAGAAGTTCGTCGTGAAGATGGTTCATTGGATGTTTACCACATCCAAAAATTCCGTCGTTCAAACTCAGGTACTGCTTACAACCAACGCACTCTCGTAAAAGGTGGTGATGTCGTTGAAAAAGGCGATTTCATCGCTGACGGACCTTCTATGGAAAATGGAGAAATGGCGCTTGGACAAAACCCAATCGTTGCCTACATGACTTGGGAAGGTTACAACTTCGAGGATGCCGTTATCATGAGCGAACGCTTGGTGAAGGACGATGTCTACACATCTGTTCACCTTGAAGAATACGAATCAGAAACGCGCGATACAAAGCTTGGGCCTGAAGAAATCACTCGCGAAATTCCAAACGTTGGTGAAGATGCCCTCAAAGACCTTGACGAAATGGGGATTATCCGTATTGGTGCTGAGGTTAAAGAAGGTGATATTCTTGTAGGTAAAGTAACACCTAAGGGTGAGAAAGATCTTTCAGCTGAAGAACGTCTCTTGCACGCTATCTTTGGAGACAAGTCTCGTGAAGTGCGTGATACTTCTCTTCGTGTACCACACGGTGCCGATGGTGTCGTTCGTGATGTTAAGATCTTTACACGTGTAAATGGAGATGAGTTGCAATCAGGTGTTAACATGTTGGTTCGTGTTTACATCGCTCAAAAACGTAAGATTAAGGTCGGAGATAAAATGGCCGGACGTCACGGAAACAAAGGGGTTGTCTCTCGTATCGTTCCTGTAGAAGACATGCCTTACCTTCCAGACGGAACTCCAGTCGACATCATGTTGAACCCACTTGGGGTGCCATCACGTATGAATATCGGTCAGGTTATGGAGCTTCACCTTGGTATGGCAGCTTGTACTCTTGGTATTCACATTGCGACACCAGTCTTTGATGGAGCAAGTTCTGAAGATCTTTGGTCAACTGTTAAAGAAGCAGGTATGGATAGCGATGCCAAGACAATCCTTTACGATGGACGTACAGGTGAACCATTTGATAACCGTGTTTCTGTTGGAGTCATGTACATGATCAAACTCCACCACATGGTTGACGATAAATTGCACGCGCGTTCAGTCGGACCTTACTCAACTGTTACCCAACAACCACTCGGAGGTAAAGCTCAGTTTGGTGGACAACGTTTCGGTGAGATGGAGGTTTGGGCTCTTGAAGCCTACGGTGCGTCAAATGTCCTTCAAGAAATCTTGACTTACAAGTCGGACGATATCAACGGACGTTTGAAAGCCTATGAAGCTATTACAAAAGGCAAACCAATTCCAAAACCAGGTGTTCCAGAATCCTTCCGAGTTCTTGTCAAAGAATTGCAATCTCTTGGTCTTGACATGCGTGTCCTAGACGAAGATGACCAAGAAGTGGAACTTCGCGACTTGGATGAAGGAATGGACGAAGATGTCATCCACGTAGATGACCTTGAAAAAGCCCGCGAAAAAGCAGCCCAAGAGGCTAAAGCAGCCTTTGAAGCTGAAGAAGCTGAGAAAGCAACAAAAGCGGAAGCAACAGAAGAAGCTGCTGAACAAGAATAAGCAGTTCACTTAGAATAGAAAGGGAAGAAATAGTGGTTGATGTAAATCGTTTTAAAAGTATGCAAATCACCCTAGCTTCTCCAAGTAAAGTCCGTTCATGGTCTTATGGAGAAGTCAAAAAACCTGAAACAATCAATTACCGTACCTTGAAACCAGAACGTGAAGGACTCTTTGATGAAGTGATCTTTGGTCCTACAAAAGACTGGGAATGTGCTTGTGGTAAGTACAAACGCATTCGTTACAGAGGAATTGTTTGTGACCGCTGTGGGGTTGAAGTAACGCGTACGAAAGTTCGTCGTGAGCGTATGGGACATATCGAATTGAAAGCTCCTGTATCTCACATCTGGTACTTCAAGGGGATTCCAAGCCGTATGGGCTTGACCCTTGATATGAGCCCTCGTGCCCTCGAGGAAGTTATCTATTTTGCGGCTTATGTGGTGATTGATCCTAAGGATACACCACTTGAGCACAAGTCTATCATGACAGAGCGCGAATACCGAGAGCGCTTGCGCGAATATGGTTATGGTTCATTTGTTGCCAAGATGGGTGCGGAAGCCATCCAAGACCTTTTGAAGCAAGTAGATCTTGAAAAAGAAATTGCTGAACTCAAAGAAGAATTGAAAACAGCTACTGGACAAAAACGTGTCAAAGCCATCCGTCGTTTGGATGTTTTGGATGCCTTTTACAAGTCTGGAAACAAACCTGAATGGATGATTCTTAACATCCTTCCGGTTATCCCACCAGATCTTCGTCCAATGTTGCAGTTGGATGGTGGCCGTTTTGCCTCATCTGACTTGAATGACCTTTACCGCCGTGTTATCAACCGTAACAACCGTTTGGCTCGTTTGCTTGAGTTAAATGCACCAGGTATCATCGTTCAAAATGAGAAGCGTATGCTTCAAGAAGCAGTTGACGCTTTGATTGACAATGGTCGTCGTGGTCGTCCAATCACAGGACCAGGTAGCCGTCCATTGAAATCATTGAGCCACATGCTTAAAGGTAAACAAGGACGCTTCCGTCAAAACTTGCTCGGTAAACGTGTTGACTTCTCAGGACGTTCCGTTATCGCCGTTGGTCCAACTCTTAAGATGTACCAATGTGGTGTGCCACGTGAAATGGCGATTGAACTCTTTAAACCATTTGTTATGCGTGAAATCGTTGCCCGTGATATCGTGCAAAACGTCAAAGCAGCTAAACGCTTGGTGGAACGCGGAGATGAGCGTATCTGGGATATCCTTGAAGAAGTGATTAAAGAACACCCAGTGCTTTTGAACCGCGCACCGACCCTTCACCGTTTGGGTATCCAAGCCTTCGAGCCAGTCTTGATTGATGGTAAGGCTCTTCGCTTGCACCCACTTGTCTGTGAAGCCTACAATGCTGACTTTGACGGGGACCAAATGGCCATCCACGTACCACTTTCAGAAGAAGCACAAGCAGAAGCTCGTATCCTCATGCTAGCTGCTGAGCACATCTTGAACCCGAAAGATGGGAAACCGGTAGTTACTCCATCTCAGGACATGGTTTTGGGTAACTACTACTTGACCATGGAAGAAGCTGGTCGCGAAGGTGAAGGAATGGTCTTCAAAGACCGTGACGAAGCGGTTATGGCTTACCGCAATGGTTATGTTCACCTCCACTCACGTGTTGGTATCGCAACAGACAGCCTCAACAAGCCTTGGACAGAAGAGCAAAGACATAAGGTCTTGCTTACAACAGTTGGTAAAATTCTCTTCAACGATATCATGCCAGAGGGGCTACCATACTTGCAAGAACCAAACAATGCCAACTTGACAGAAGGTGTTCCAGCTAAATACTTCTTGCCACTTGGTGGAGATATCAAGGAAGCTATCAGCAATCTTGAGCTCAACCCTCCATTCAAGAAGAAAAACCTCGGAAATATCATCGCTGAAATCTTCAAACGTTTCCGTACGACAGAAACTTCTGCCCTACTTGACCGCATGAAGAACCTCGGTTACCACCACTCAACTCTTGCAGGATTGACAGTGGGTATTGCCGATATCCCAGTCGTTGATGACAAGGCTGAAATCATTGAAGAATCACACAAACGTGTCGAACAAATCACCAAACAATTCCGTCGTGGTATGATCACAGACGACGAGCGTTACAATGCTGTTACAGCTGAATGGCGTGCTGCCCGTGAAAAACTTGAGAAACGCTTGATTGCTAATCAAGATCCTAAAAACCCAATCGTTATGATGATGGACTCTGGAGCCCGTGGTAACATCTCAAACTTCTCACAGCTTGCCGGTATGCGTGGTCTGATGGCTGCTCCGAATGGACGTATCATGGAATTGCCAATTCTTTCAAACTTCCGCGAAGGTTTGTCGGTATTGGAAATGTTCTTCTCAACTCACGGTGCTCGTAAAGGTATGACCGATACGGCCCTTAAGACAGCCGACTCAGGTTACTTGACTCGTCGTTTGGTCGACGTTGCCCAAGACGTTATCATTCGTGAGGACGACTGTGGAACTGACCGTGGTCTCTTGATCCGTTCTATCGCAGAAGGAAAAGAGATGATCGAGTCTCTCGAAGAGCGTCTCAACGGTCGTTACACTAAGAAAACTGTTAAACATCCAGAAACTGGTGCAGTGATTATTGGTCCAAATGAATTGATTACAGAAGACAAGGCGCGTGAAATTGTCAATGCTGGTGTGGAAGAAGTGACTATCCGTTCTGTATTTACATGTAACACTCGTCACGGTGTCTGCCGTCACTGTTACGGTATCAACTTGGCGACTGGTGATGCGGTTGAAGTTGGTGAAGCAGTTGGTACAATTGCTGCCCAATCTATCGGGGAACCTGGTACACAGCTTACAATGCGTACCTTCCACACAGGTGGGGTTGCCTCAAATACCGATATCACTCAGGGTCTTCCTCGTGTCCAAGAAATCTTTGAAGCCCGTAATCCTAAAGGGGAAGCGGTTATCACAGAGGTTAAAGGACAAGTTACTGCTATCGAAGAAGATGCATCAACTCGTACCAAGAAAGTCTTTGTTAAGGGTGAAACTGGCGAAGGTGAATATGTCGTTCCATTTACATCTCGTATGCGTGTCGAAGTTGGGGGCCAAGTAGCGCGTGGTGCTGCTCTGACAGAAGGTTCTATCCAACCAAAACGTCTCCTTGCAGTTCGTGATGTCTTGTCAGTTGAAACGTACCTTCTCGGTGAAGTACAAAAAGTTTACCGTAGCCAAGGGGTAGAAATCGGTGACAAACACATCGAGGTAATGGTTCGTCAAATGATCCGTAAAGTCCGTGTCATGGATCCAGGTGATACAGATCTTCTCATGGGTACCCTCATGGATATCAATGACTTTACAGATGCCAACAAAGATGTCCTTATCGCAGGTGGAGTTCCAGCGACAGGTCGCCCAGTCCTTATGGGAATTACCAAAGCCTCACTTGAAACAAACAGTTTCTTGTCAGCGGCTTCCTTCCAGGAAACAACTCGTGTCCTTACTGACGCAGCTATCCGTGGTAAGAAAGACCATCTCCTTGGACTTAAAGAAAATGTTATCATCGGTAAGATCATCCCAGCTGGTACTGGTATGGCCCGTTACCGTAACCTTGAACCACATGCTGTCAACGAAGAAGAATACCTTAATCCTCCAGTAGAGGAAGAAGGAAATGAAGAAACAACAGAAGTAGTTGTGGATACTGCCGTTGAAACTGTGGAAGAAACAGTAGAATAAGAGAGAATGAGAGAACCTGAGGGTTCTCTCATTCTCTCTTCTGAAAACTTTCTCCATTTTTCCACGAAATGTGGTAAAATAAAAGAAAGAAGCTGACAAAGGAGACGGGTATGGAACAAACATTCTTTATCATCAAACCAGATGGTGTAAAAAGAGGGCTAGTGGGTGAAGTGTTAAAGCGCATCGAACAACGTGGATTTACAATCGAAAAATTGGAGTTTCGTTCACAGGTTTCAGAAGAGTTGATTGACCAGCACTATCAGGACTTGGTTGGTCAGAGTTTTTACCTACCGATTCGTGAATTCATGACTTCAGGTCCAGTTCTTGTGGGTGTCATTTCTGGTCCCAAAGTAATCGAAACTTGGCGGACCATGATGGGTGCAACTCGTCCAGAAGAAGCTTTACCAGGCACTATTCGAGGTGACTTTGCAAAAGCTGCTGGAGAAAATGAGATTATCCAAAATGTTGTACATGGTTCAGATTCAGAAGAGTCAGCTAAGCGAGAAATTGCTCTTTGGTTTTAAGAGTGGATTGGCTCAATCAATTGGTTAAAAGCTCATTTGAATAGAAAGTATAGTCAATTAGTTTAAGACATGACGCATGATATCAAACTTTTTAGTTTTTGATATGGTGCGTTTTTTGATTAAGTGACTATTAGTTTGTCTCGCTCCGTGAGGTGCGAGACAAAAAAAACACCCGCTATTGCGGGTGCGCGTCGAAGGTTATACCAAAAAAACTCCAAACGCGATACAATAAAGGTGTTCAAGCCAATTGTAAAGCGAAAGGAGAAAAATATGGCACAAAAGGTTCTTTTGTCCTGTTCTTGTTTCAATTGACTATATTTCTATACTTTTTCTTCCTTTCTTTGTGAAAATCGCAAGTTTTTCCCACCTTTTCTCAATACTGAAACAACATCTTTCCAGAACTTCAATAATTTCTTTTTGTGTTAAATCATTATTTAACTAAATCTTTGGAGGCAATACGTTTTCAAAGCTACTTTTTTACCATAGGTTTTGAGCCTTCAACACAGATTACTAAGCCAAAAATGCTCTAAATTTTTGAAATTCTAACAAATTCCACTCAACTTTATCATCATCTTTGACTTTCACAATATCTTCCTCAAAATAACATGGAATAAAGATAGTTTTCTTTTAAAACGGTTGTAGGAGGAAAATCTCTCCTACACTATTATTGATTCTGAGAGAAAATTGCAAAATATCATCTACCAAACTTTCAATTATTAAGATTTTTTGCAGTTTATCTGAATTAGAATCGCAAGGCTTCTCAATAATATAATTGTCGAATTTTTTCATTCTAACTTCCTCTCCATTATTTCTTCCTTTATCAAGAAAAAGTTACCTCAATATTAATAAAGTACAATTCTAAATTAACTCCAATTCTTGATTCATGATAATATTTCAGTAACTCATCGTGCAATTAAAAACAAGGATTTTTATTTCAGATGATCCATCGTGAACACTTCATCAGCCATCTCCCAAATTGCCGGATTATGTGTTGCGATAATGATTAGCCTATTATCATCTCGAAGAGATAGCAAAATCTCCATAATCAACTGAGAGGTTGCTGGGTCTATTGAAGCTGTTGGCTCATCTGCCAGAATAAAGGGTGGATTCTTTAAGATAATTTTTGCCAAGGCAACCCGTTGCGATTCTCCGCCCGATAACTCAAAGATGCGCTTATCTAGGTCAAGATAAGCCAGGCCGACCTGTTCTAAAGCCTGCTTCTGCCTCAACCGCTGTTCCGACCGACTCAACTTTTGACCAATGAGACCTAGCTTAAGGTTTTCTTCAATACTTTGGTTTTCAATTAAGCCAAAGTTCTGGAAGAGGTAACCCAATTCGTGACGGAAAAAATCACTCGATTTATAATTGGCCAAGTCTTTACCTCGGTAAAAAATCGTCCCATCATAAGGTTCTAATTTCCCAATCATGTTCATCAAGGTTGTTTTTCCGCTACCACTTGAACCAATTAAGGCATAGACTTTTCCAGCCTCAAATGTCATTGAAAGATTCGAAAATAACTCTCGTTCTCCAAAAGATTTACTCACCTGTTTAAGTTCAATCATATTAACCTCCCTTCAAAACAAGAATGGACATCTTGTTTTCTTTCTGCATTTGGACATGTAACTGTAAAAGAGATAGACCAGTAAAGAGTAACAAGACTAAGAAAGCAACTCCTATCTCTACCTGAAGAAATACACTCGCAACAAATCCCAGTAAAAACACACCCAGTTGAGCAAAGAGATAAGTGCGATGGATTTCTAAGAACCTGAGACCTGCAATGCGTTTGATAAAAATGGCACGTCTAAATTCTTCAAAGTAGAGCCTATTCATAGTGTTAAACAGCAAGATTGAAGTTGCAATCCCAAGCACAGCTCCTGCTAGCATTACCCAACGTTCCCTCTGGATATTATCCAATAATGTGATGTAGTTGTGGTAACCTGTTTGCATTTCTGAGACCCAATTTTCAATGCCTTGTCTCTGGATAAGCTCCTGGGCATCAGACAATTGATTAAAGAGAACGTAGTTCTGTACTGCGTCTATCCAAAACAAAATGGACTGTGGACCAGTTGATTGGGGTGTTATAACAATGATGATTGGATCTTTCAAAAACTGCTGGTAAGAAATAGGGGTCGTATTATACACAAAACGATCCTGACCTGATTCTAAATAACCTACCGTAGCAGTCATTTGCTGTCGTTCATCTTGACTAGACATGCGACTGGTTAAGTCGTCTTCAAAAACAGATTTATAATGTTCTTCCTCTGAACGGAGGTGTTCAGGCAGCAATAAGACAAACTCCCCTACATCAAGGTGATTCATCTTTTGCTCAATAGTTGTATCTACAGGAATGTTTTGACGCTCCAAGTATTGCGGTGTGACGATAAGGACATTGCCATTCGGGCTGTAATCGTGCCATTCTGTAGAGGTTATAAAGTTTTTGGAGGAAGCCATGCCATTTTGCAAAGTACGGTCAATTAACTGGTGTCTAGATAAGAAAGCCTTTTGTTCTGAAACAGCCAGATCCATCAATTGATACCAAGTTCTGAGTTTCCTTTGAGCTTGTTCATCAAAACCAGGACTCGTTCCTTCACGGCTGATTGATAGGGTAATCAGTTGCCTTTCCTGGCTCCAAGCCTCTTGTCCAATCCGATGCTGTTGCCAGGCTTGGGAATACTTTAAGCTACTCCCTATTCCCAGCGTTACAATAATAATCGCTAATAGTTGACCGATTAAAATCAAACTAATGATTCCTCTGACAGGCACTTGCCCTTTTATAATCTGCATCAGGTGTATCTTTTTTATCCCAACTGCGAAGAGTTGAGCGAAAAACAGGGAGATAGACAACAAGATGAGATTATAACTGAGCAAGCCTGCTCCTATGGTCATTAGGGATTGCGTTGGAAGCGACAGAATTTTTTGCATAAGAATGGTGAGCACGCCAGCTAAACTGAAACCAACAGCTATCCCTTTCAAATCATCACCAACTGGTCTAAGAAAAATGGACCACCGTTTCTCTCCTGAAATGAGGCGAATGCCCGACGACCGTAATTGGCTAATTTGACTAATTAAAGTCAGTGCTCCAAAGGTTAAGATGAAAATCAATAGACTGATTAACTGAAATCCGTTACTAAAGATAGCCATTAACGTAGATAGTTTAGATGGAATTGTCAGGTGCATATTAGTCAAGCCAAGTTGACTTAGCTCCTCCCTTAGCAAGTGAATATCTAGGTGTCCATCGAATACAAAATAGTTTGTTTCAACACTACTACTTTGAGCATCTTCTAGTTTTTTTTCCTGTAGCCCGTCAGGCAACTTTCCGTCTCCAAAGGTCGTATAAGAAAAAACTGTAGTACCTTCTGAGTTAGGATCTTGGTGTTGAATCGCAATAAAGCTATCTGTTTCTTCTGCTAGTTTTTCCAAGCGTGTAGCAACATGCTGAAAAGTTGTTTCAGGGGAAGAATCATGTACAACAACGTTGGGGTAATAATGGGAGACATATGTATCAGTCCAAATGGTAAATACCCAAACAAAGAACAAACTAGCAAGCAGGTTGGATATGAGTATAAATAATTTTTTCATAGTGCATTCCTTATTCTAAAACAGAGGGCAGAAATACCCCTGCCCTCTATAAACTAACAAGCTTACTAAACTATTGATAAAAGAATCTTCTTCAATTATTCTTTACCATCCCGCATCAAATGTAATTCGCTCCCCCAAATTTGTATTAACAAACGCATAGGCCGCACTATGTGCTCCTGCATAAACTGTTTTTTGATTGTCACGTTCATTACTTCCAACATAGGCCCAGTGATACTGTGAACCATGATAATAATTCGAAAATGCTCCCCAATTATATGGATCATGATGGCCTCCATAGGTCCACTCGCCACCACGGTGAGAAACTGCCAAAACAGGAAGAGCCAAACTAAATGCCAAAACGGCAAGGGATGATGCAACTACTTTTCTAAATTTTAACATATTATTACTCCTCTAAATGAAATATTATGAAAATGAGCGAAATGCAACTACATATTTTAATTAGAAATCTCAGTCTGAATTATAGTATCCTATTTTTTCCTCCTTTCTAACTGCACGTTCCTTTCTACAGGCAGAGACCTAATTTTATAAACCAATCTTAAATACTTTAGATTTTGTAACTCATAATTTTCAACAGTTGGTTAGCTATGAAAGCATTTTATCAAACATCTCCATTCTTATATCTATCTGGTATTGTTACAAGCTCTCATCAGAATACCTTTCTCTAAATAGTTGAATTTTAAAGTAATACGAAATCAATCAGCCTTCCCAACATCAAGACCATTGGACTTCTTTTGTGATTGCACTCGAATCTCCAATTGTCTATTCTTCTGAATAACTGTTGGTAAGGAATTGTGTTACTAAACATAAAAACACCTAGTAATACTAATATAGCTAATTTTTGAATTCCACGATTTTTCTTCATTCGTGAAACCCCTTTCTTTTTCCTTGTTTTTATTTTAACATATATATATTATTCGGTCAAGTATTTTTATGTAATTTTTGACTTTTTTTATTTATTACCATAAAGAATTATTTGTTTCTTTAACTTACTATTTTGAACTAAAAATTTTATAATGAAATTAAGCAAATAGGAAGGTTTATTATCTTTAATGAATACACTCGCAGAGAAATTCAGATTGAAAAGAAAAGAGTTGAGACTCTCCCAACAAACTCTTGCAGAAGGAATTTGTGAACAAAGTCAGATTAGTAAAATTGAGAGAGGGCATTTCATTCCCTCCGCAGACCTTTTGTTCAAACTCTCACAACGACTTGAAGTACCATTAGATTATTTTTTTAATGAACAAATTGAAATTAAATCTAACCTCTCTAATTTCAAGCAATTGTCTGCTCGACTATTAGATGACAGAAATTATGATAATTTGGAATATATTTATAGAATTGAGATTGAACGAAGTACTTTTCTAACACTAGAAGACCGAACTTATCTTGAATGGATTAAAGCTATTATTGACTTCTATCAATATGACAGTAAGTGTGAGGCAATTTCTTCATTGGAAAATATATTATTAAAAGTCTCTTCAAATACTCTGATTTATTTAAAGGCGTTGAATACTCTATCTAATTTCTATTCCTTAGTGGGTCGTGAACAAGAATATGAGGCAAACTACTCTCATTTAATAGAGTTGTATCAGACAAAAAATTTGGACCATCAAGAGTTTTTATTTGGCTACATCAGAGTTCGTTACAACTACGCTCACTACCTAGTATCAAAGGAAAAATATAATGAAGCCATCCAAGAAGCTCTTGAAACGATTGAACTCTGTAAACAAAGACAGACAAGCTACCAATTGGCTCCTCTACTTATTCTTGTAGGAAATGCTGGAGCCAAATTTCTAGACAGAGAACAAGTCAAAAATTATTATATAGAAGCAAGAGAGTTATGTAAGATTTATAACAATCCTTTAATGTTGATGAAGATAGAAAATTATTTGAAGGAACTAGATACTGTTTAGTTAATCTTGACATTATAGTTTTTCTGAAACGTTAAATAACCTGTAAGGCTGATAGTTAGATTAATACTATCAGCCTTATAATTATGTGACTCTGAGTCCGTCTCGCTCCGTGAGGTGCGAGACAAAACAACCACCCGTTTGACGGATTTTCATGATTTCAAATTTATATTCTTCGAAAATCTCTTCAAACCACGTCAGCTCTATCTGCAATCTCAAAACAGTGTTTTGAGCAACCTGTGGCTAGCTACCTAGTTTGCTCTTTGATTTTCATTGAGTATTAGTCTCTAGTGTTTGTTTAGCGTCTTAAAGAGACATTTGAGAAGATTAGAAACAGCTCTCTCTTTTCTCCTAGTATAATGATTGGTAGGAAGGGAGAGAGAAGATGAAATCAATGAGAATCTTATTTTTGTTAGCTTTAATTCAAATCAGTTTGAGTAGCTGTTTCCTATGGAAGGAATGCATCTTGTCTTTTAAACAAAGTACAGCTTTTTTCATCGGAAGCATGGTTTTCGTTTCAGGAATCTGTGCTGGAGTAAATTATCTTTATACCCGTAAGCAAGAAGTCCATAGTGTCCTAGCCAGTAAGAAGTCGGTGAAGCTTTTTTACAGTATGTTACTCTTAATTAATTTGTTAGGAGCTGTTCTTGTTTTGTCAGATAACTTGTTCATCAAAAATACGCTGCAGCAAGAATTAGTTGACTTTTTATTGCCATCCTTCTTTTTCCTATTTGGGCTAGATTTGCTGATTTTTTTACCCTTGAAAAAATACGTGCGCGATTTTCTTGCTATGCTAGACAGAAAAAAGACAGTGTTGGTGACTATTTTAGCAACACTTCTTTTCTTAAGAAATCCAATGACCATTGTCTCACTTCTGATTTATATTGGACTGGGCTTGTTTTTTGCAGCCTATCTTGTCCCAAATTCGGTTAAGAAGGAAGTTTCCTTTTATGGTCATATTTTCCGAGATCTTGTATTGGTCATTGTTACGCTCATTTTCTTTTAGAGAAAGCCTGTTTTTTATGGATGTTATGATGATAAGTTCAGTAGGAAAATAGACACAAAAGAAAAGTTTTTGGTATAATAAGAGTATGTACACAAAAAATGAAGAAGAGTTGCAAGCCTTAGGGGAGCGTTTGGGCCATCTATTAGCAAAGAATGATGTTTTAATCTTAACTGGAGAACTGGGTGCAGGTAAAACGACCTTTACTAAAGGACTTGCAAAAGGATTACAGATTTCTCAAATGATTAAAAGTCCCACCTATACTATCGTGAGAGAGTATGAAGGTCGACTTCCACTTTATCACCTAGATGTTTATCGTATTGAAGGAGATGCTGATTCTATCGACTTGGATGAGTTTATCTTTGGTGGCGGCGTGACTGTTATTGAGTGGGGAAATCTCTTAGGAGATGCCTTGCCAGATGCTTATTTAGAATTGGAAATTCTAAAAGAAGCAGATGGACGCCGTTTAAATTTTCAGGCAAAGGGTTTGCGTGCTGAGAAATTGTTAGAGGAGCTTCAATATGGAGTATGAATTGCTCATTAGGGAAGCAGAGCCCAAAGATGCAGCTGAATTAGTGGCCTTTTTAAATCGTGTGAGTTTGGAGACAGACTTTACCAGCCTAGACGGAGATGGTATTCTCTTGACTAGTGAGGAGATGGAAATATTCCTCAACAAGCAAGCTAGTTCGGACAATCAGATAACCTTACTTGCATTCTTAAATGGCAAAATTGCTGGTATTGTAAATATTACAGCGGATCAGCGTAAGAGAGTCCGTCATATTGGAGATCTCTTCATTGTGATTGGAAAAAGATATTGGAATAATGGCTTGGGAAGTTTGTTGCTAGAAGAAGCGATAGAGTGGGCACAAGCAAGTGGCATTCTGCGTCGTCTCCAACTGACTGTCCAAACTCGTAATCAAGCAGCAGTCCATCTTTATCAAAAGCATGGCTTTGTCATTGAAGGTAGCCAAGAGCGTGGGGCATATATAGAAGAAGGGAAATTTATCGATGTTTACTTGATGGGTAAACTGATAGATTAGTAGAAATATGGTTAAAAAAATTATTGGAATGGTGCTAGCTTTACTTTCTGTAACTGTAGTAGGAGTAGGTGTTTTTGCTTATACTATTTATCAACAAGGGACAGAAACCTTAGCTAAAACCTATAAAAAAATCGGCGAAGAAACCAAGGTTATTGAAGCGACTGAACCTCTAACCATTCTGTTAATGGGAGTGGACACCGGAAATGTTGAACGAACTGAAACTTGGGTCGGTAGAAGTGATAGCATGATCTTGATGACAGTGAATCCTAAAACGAAAAAAACAACAATGATGAGTTTAGAGCGGGATATTCTGACGCGCATTGAATCAGGGAATGGTCAGGCTCATGAAGCGAAACTGAACTCAGCATATGCAGATGGTGGAGCAGAGCTTGCTATAGAAACCATTCAAAAAATGATGAATATCCATATTGATCGCTATGTAATGGTCAATATGAGAGGGTTGCAAAAACTAGTGGATGCAGTAGGAGGTATTACAGTCAATAATATCCTAGGTTTCCCAATTTCTATCAGTGACCAAGAAGAATTTAATACTATTTCTATCGGTGTTGGGGAGCAACATATTGGGGGAGAAGAAGCCCTAGTCTATGCACGAATGCGTTACCAAGATCCTGAGGGGGATTATGGTCGTCAAAAACGTCAACGTGAAGTTATTCAAAAAGTCATGGAAAAAGCTCTCAGTTTAAATAGCGTTGGTCATTATCAAGAGATTCTAAAAGCTTTGAGTGACAATATGCAGACCAATATTGATTTGTCTGCAAAAAGTATCCCTAACTTGCTAGGCTATAAAGATTCATTTAAAACCATTGAAACTCAGCAGTTGCAGGGTGAAGGAGAGATACTTCAAGGTGTTTCTTACCAGATTGTTTCGAGAGCACATATGTTGGAAATGCAAAATATACTCCGACGTTCTTTGGGACAAGAAGAAGTTACTCAGCTTGAAACCAATGCGGTTTTATTTGAAGATTTATTTGGCAGAGCACCTGTTGGTGATGAAGATAATTAACTTTTGATACAAATAAAAAAATCAATCGTAGGAAAATTCCTGCGATTTTTTCAAAAAAATACGAATAGATAGGTAGGAGGAAACATGAAAGCAGAAATCATTGCTGTTGGAACAGAGATTTTGACAGGACAGATTGTCAACACCAATGCCCAGTTTTTGTCGGAAAAACTAGCTGAGATTGGGGTAGATGTATATTTTCAGACGGCTGTAGGAGACAATGAAGTTCGTCTCTTGTCTTTGCTTGAGATTGCCAGTCAACGTAGCAGTCTGGTGATTTTGACAGGCGGTTTGGGGCCAACTGAGGACGACCTAACCAAACAAACCCTAGCTAAATTTTTAGGGAAAGCATTAGTCTTTGATCCTCAGGCTCAGGAGAAGTTGGATATCTTTTTTGCCCTGCGACCAGACTATGCCCGAACACCGAATAACGAAAGACAAGCTCAAATTGTAGAAGGAGCGATTCCACTGCCAAACGAAACAGGACTGGCTGTTGGAGGAAAATTAGAAGTAGACGGAGTGACCTATGTCGTCCTTCCAGGTCCGCCAAGTGAATTGAAACCCATGGTCTTAAACCAACTTCTACCCAAGTTGATGACAGGGAGCAAGCTGTATTCCCGAGTTCTTCGTTTCTTTGGGATTGGCGAGAGCCAGCTGGTTACGATTTTGGCTGATTTAATTGATAATCAGATCGATCCTACCTTGGCCCCTTATGCCAAGACAGGAGAAGTCACTCTACGTCTGTCAACAAAGGCTAGCAGTCAAGAAGAGGCGAATCAAGTGCTGGATATCTTGGAAAATCAAATCTTGGACTGCCAGACTTTCGAAGGAATTTCTTTACGAGACTTTTGCTATGGTTATGGGGAAGAAACTAGTTTAGCCAGCATTGTGGTAGAAGAACTGAAAAGGCAAGGGAAAACCATCGCGGCTGCAGAGAGTTTGACGGCAGGTCTTTTCCAAGCTACCGTGGCGAATTTTTCTGGAGTTTCAAGTATATTTAAGGGTGGTTTTGTGACCTATAGCTTGGAGGAAAAATCAAGGATGTTGGATATTCCTGCCAAGAATTTGGAAGAACATGGTGTGGTGTCTGAATTTACAGCTCAGAAGATGGCTGAGCAGGCACGAAGCAAGACCCAGTCTGATTTTGGAATTAGTTTGACTGGAGTGGCAGGACCAGATAGCCTAGAAGGACACCCAGTTGGGACAGTCTTCATAGGCTTGGCACAAGATCAAGGAACTGAGGTTATCAAGGTTAATATTGGAGGCAGAAGCCGAGCAGATGTACGTCACATTGCGGTTATGCATGCCTTTAACCTAGTTCGCAAGGCTTTATTAAGTGACTAACTTTTGATATAATAGTAGATAGGTCTGAGGATCATTAGAATGTAGGAGAATAGAATGGCGAAAAAACCAAAAAAATTAGAAGAAATTTCAAAAAAATTTGGGGCAGAACGTGAAAAGGCCTTGAATGACGCTCTTAAATTGATTGAGAAAGACTTTGGTAAAGGATCAATCATGCGTTTGGGTGAACGTGCGGAGCAAAAGGTGCAAGTGATGAGCTCAGGTTCTTTAGCTCTTGACATTGCCCTTGGCTCAGGTGGTTATCCTAAGGGACGTATCATCGAAATCTATGGCCCAGAGTCATCTGGTAAGACAACGGTTGCCCTTCATGCAGTTGCACAAGCGCAAAAAGAAGGTGGGATTGCTGCCTTTATCGATGCGGAACATGCCCTTGATCCAGCTTATGCTGCGGCCCTTGGTGTCAATATTGACGAATTGCTCTTGTCTCAACCAGACTCAGGAGAGCAAGGTCTTGAAATTGCGGGAAAATTGATTGACTCAGGTGCAGTTGATCTTGTCGTAGTCGACTCAGTTGCTGCCCTTGTTCCTCGTGCGGAAATTGATGGAGATATCGGAGATAGCCATGTTGGTTTGCAGGCTCGTATGATGAGCCAGGCCATGCGTAAACTTGGCGCCTCTATCAATAAAACCAAAACAATTGCCATTTTTATCAACCAATTGCGTGAAAAAGTTGGAGTGATGTTTGGAAATCCAGAAACAACACCGGGCGGACGTGCTTTGAAATTCTATGCTTCAGTCCGCTTGGATGTTCGTGGTAATACACAAATTAAGGGAACTGGTGACCAAAAAGAAACCAATGTCGGTAAAGAAACTAAGATTAAGGTTGTAAAAAATAAGGTAGCTCCACCGTTTAAGGAAGCCGTAGTTGAAATTATGTACGGAGAAGGAATTTCTAAGACTGGTGAGCTTTTGAAGATTGCAAGCGATTTGGATATTATCAAAAAAGCAGGGGCTTGGTATTCTTACAAAGATGAAAAAATTGGGCAAGGTTCTGAGAATGCTAAGAAATACTTGGCAGAGCACCCAGAAATCTTTGATGAAATTGATAAGCAAGTCCGTTCTAAATTTGGCTTGATTGATGGAGAAGAAGTTTCAGAACAAGATACTGAAAACAAAAAAGATGAGCCAAAGAAAGAAGAAGCAGTGAATGAAGAAGTTACGCTTGACTTAGGCGATGAACTTGAAATCGAAATTGAAGAATAAGCTGTTAAAGCAGTGGAAAAATCCGCTACTTTTTCGATTTTTGATTCAAGTTTTTAGATTATATATAGTAGCTTGAAATAAGATATGAACAACTTTATTAGGAAAGTCAAATTAATTTCTAGAAATGTTTTAGCAGCTACAGCGTACTATTCCAAACTCAACCAACTATAATAGATCGAAACTAGAATAGTACACATCTACTTCTAAAACATTGTTAAAAATCGATTTGACTGTCCTTATTTCATTCCGCTATATATAAGTTTGCTGTTTCTTGTCGCTCCTCTGGAAAGCTGATATAATAGCTTTATGAATAAAAAACGAACAGTGGACCTGATACATGGTTCGATTCTTCCCTCGCTCTTAAGCTTCACCTTTCCAATCTTGCTATCAAATATTTTTCAACAGCTCTATAACACTGCTGATGTCTTGATTGTTGGACGATTTCTTGGTCAAGAATCCTTGGCTGCAGTAGGAGCGACGACAGCGATTTTTGACCTGATTGTAGGTTTTACACTTGGTGTTGGCAATGGCATGGGGATTGTCATTGCTCGTTATTATGGGGCTCGGAATTTCACTAAAATCAAGGAAGCAGTAGCAGCCACCTGGATTTTAGGTGCTCTTTTGAGCATTCTAGTTATGTTGCTGGGCTTTCTTGGCTTGTATCCTCTCTTGCAATACTTAGATACTCCTGCAGAAATTCTTCCTCAATCTTATCAATATATTTCTATGATTGTGACCTGTGTAGGTGTCAGCTTTGCTTATAATCTTTTTGCAGGCTTGTTGCGGTCTATTGGTGACAGTCTAGCAGCCCTGGGATTTCTGATTTTCTCTGCCTTGGTTAATGTGGTTCTGGATCTCTATTTTATTACGCAATTGCATCTGGGAGTTCAATCCGCAGGACTTGCTACTATTATTTCACAAGGTTTATCAGCGGTTCTCTGCTTTTATTATATTCGTAAAAGTGTGCCAGAACTCTTGCCACGGTTTAAACATTTCAAATGGAACAAAAGCTTGTACGTGGATCTCTTGGAGCAAGGTTTGGCTATGGGCTTGATGAGTTCAATTGTATCTATCGGCAGTGTGATTTTACAGTCTTCTGTTAATACATTGGGTGCAGTGATTATTAGTGCCCAGACGGCAGCTCGACGCATTATGACCTTTGCCCTTCTTCCTATGACCGCTATTTCTGCATCAATGACGACCTTTGCTTCTCAGAATCTAGGAGCTAAGCGACCTGACCGCATTGTTCAAGGTCTTCGAATCGGCAGTCGTTTAAGTATATCCTGGGCAGTTTTTGTTTGTATTTTCCTCTTTTTTGCCAGTCCAGCCTTGGTTTCCTTCTTGGCTAGTTCGACAGATGGTTACTTGATAGAAAATGGAAGTCTCTATCTGCAAATCAGTTCAGCCTTTTATCCCATTTTGAGCCTCTTGTTGATTTATCGCAATTGCTTGCAGGGCTTGGGGCAAAAGATCCTTCCTCTAGTTTCTAGCTTTATTGAACTAATCGGAAAAATCGTTTTTGTGGTTTTGATTATTCCTTGGGCAGGATATAAGGGTGTTATCCTTTGTGAACCTCTTATCTGGGTTGCCATGACAGTTCAACTGTACTTCTCACTATTCCGTCATCCCTTGATAAAAGAAGGCAAGGCAATCTTGGCAACCAAAGTGCAATCCTAGTTGGATTTACTGAATAAAATCCATTTCCTCTAGTGAAAATCGAAAAAACTTGTGTTCTCTTCTTTAGTTTGGTGTTGAAAATAGTTTAACAGACTTTTGACTTCTTTTATATGATATAATAAAGTATAGTATTTATGAAAAGGACATATAGAGACTGTAAAAATATACTTTTGAAAAGCTTTTTAGTCTGGGGTGTTATTGTAGATAGAATGCAGACCTTGTCAGTCCTATTTACAGTGTCAAAATAGTGCGTTTTGAGGTTCTATCTACAAGCCTAATCGTGACTAAGATTGTCTTCTTTGTAAGGTAGAAATAAAGGAGTTTCTGGTTCTGGATTGTAAAAAATGAGTTGTTTTAATTGATAAGGAGTAGAATATGGAAATTAATGTGAGTAAATTAAGAACAGATTTGCCTCAAGTCGGCGTGCAACCATATAGGCAAGTACACGCACACTCAACTGGGAATCCGCATTCAACCGTACAGAATGAAGCGGATTATCACTGGCGGAAAGACCCAGAATTAGGTTTTTTCTCGCACGTTGTTGGGAACGGTCGCATCATGCAGGTAGGACCTGTGAACAACGGAAGTTGGGATGTTGGGGGCGGTTGGAATACTGAGAGTTACGCAGCGGTTGAACTGATTGAAAGCCATTCAACTAAAGAAGAGTTCATGACGGACTACCGCCTTTATATCGAACTCTTACGCAATCTAGCAGATGAAGCAGGTTTGCCGAAAACGCTTGATACAGACGACTTGGCAGGTATCAAGACGCATGAATACTGTACCAATAACCAACCAAACAACCACTCAGACCATGTGGATCCATATCCATATCTTGCAAGTTGGGGCATTAGCCGTGAGCAGTTTAAGCAAGACATCGAAAACGGCTTGAGCGCTGCAACAGGCTGGCAGAAAAATGGCACTGGCTACTGGTACGTACACTCAGACGGCTCTTATCCAAAAGATAAGTTTGAGAAAATCAACGGTACCTGGTATTATTTCGATGGCTCAGGCTATATGCTTGCAGACCGCTGGAAGAAGTACACAGACGGCAACTGGTACTGGTTTGACAACTCAGGCGAAATGGCCACAGGCTGGAAGAAAATCGCTGAGAAGTGGTACTATTTTGATGTAGAAGGTGCCATGAAGACAGGCTGGGTCAAGTACAAGGACACTTGGTACTACTTAGACGCTAAAGAAGGCGCCATGGTATCAAATGCCTTTATCCAGTCAGCGGACGGAACAGGCTGGTACTACCTCAAACCAGACGGAACACTGGCAGACAAGCCAGAATTCACAGTAGAGCCAGATGGCTTGATTACAGTAAAATAATAATGGAATGTCTTTCAAATCAGAACAGCGCATATTATTAGGTCTTGAAAAAGCTTAATAGTATGCGTTTTTTTGTGGAGATATTTCCTTCAATGTTTGCTACTATATTAAACAAAAATCAGAAAGCAAACTAGAAAGTTATGCTCAAATAAAATCTAAATTTGACAATGTAAACCGAGTCGGATAGCTTTAAGTACTGTTTTGAGGTTGAAGATACGATTTTTGATAGGAACTCATCAATTTTAGATTTTTAAGCAGCATCAATAAATTGCTTCCTTGTTTTGTCATAATTTTTTTATTTAAAAAATTATGACAAGAGTGTGCTATTCTTTTTATGAGAGGTGTATGAATATGATAAATGTATGTGATGTTGGAAAAAGAATAAAAGAACTTAGAATATCTTCAAATCTTACTCAAGATAAGATTGCTGAGTATTTGTCTTTGAATCAAAGCATGATTGCCAAAATGGAAAAAGGTGAAAGGAATATCACGAATGGATTTAAGTAATAAAGCTCCAAATCTTAGAAAAAAGTTGGGAGCTGATGGTGAATCGCCGATAGATATTTTTAAATTGGTACAAAAGATAGAAAATTTGACGCTGGTATTTTATGGACTCGGAAAGAATATTAGCGGAGTCTGTTATAAAGGAACTCAGTTCAGTCTCATTGCAGTCAATTCAGACATGCCATTAGGAAGGTAAAGATTTTCTTTAGCACATGGACTGTATCATCTTTATTATGATGAGGTGAAGAAGAGTTCAGTCAGTCTTATCTTGATTGGTGAAGGAGATGAAACTGAAAGAAAAGCGGATCAGTTTGCTTCTTATTTTTTAATTTTCCCATCTTCACTGTATAGGATGGTTGAGGAAATCAGAGAAAATGCCAATAGAACTCATCTTGAAGTAGAAGATATTATAAAATTGGGTCAGTTTTATGGTATCAGTCATAAAGCTATGTTATATAGATTGAGAAATGATGGATACCTTGATGCAGAAGAAATTAAAAATATGGATATTAGTGTTATAGAGACAGCTTCAAGATTAGGCTATGATACAAGTTTATATCGTCCTTTGTCAGAAAGTAAAAAGGAAATGGTATTAGGACACTATATTAAATCGACTGAACAACTTTTAGAAAATAACAGAATTTCGCAAGGGAAGTATGAGGAACTGTTACTAGATGCTTTCAGATATGATATTGTATATGGGCTAGATGAAGAGGGGGAGTTGTCGTTTGACTAGTCGTGTATTTATTGATGCAGATTGTATTTCAGCATTTTTATAGGTTGGCACTGAACATCTTTTAGAAAAGCTCTATTCGGGTAAAATTGTTATTCCACAAGAGGTGTATGATGAAATCAATATACCTACAATTCCCCATTTAAAATCTAGGATAGACCAGTTGGTAACTAAGGGTTCAGCTGAGATTGTGAGCATAGACATTGGAACTGAAGAATACGCATTATATAGAGATTTAACAAGAAATCATGATAGTAACAAGATTATTGGTAAGGGAGAAGCGACTTCTATTTTCTTAGCGAAAAAGCATAATGGGATATTAGGAAGTAATAACCTAAGAGATGTTAAACCATATGTAGAAGAATTTTCTTTAGAACATATGACAACAGGAGATATACTGATTGAAGCGTTTAAAGCGTAATTTATTACTGAACAAGAGGGCAATCATATCTGGAATAATATGCTTAAAAAGAGAAGGAAAATTGGTGCAAATTCATTTTCAGACTATCTTCGTGGAAGTATTCATCAAAATAGACAAAAATAAATTTGGATAAATCGAACTCACTATTCAGGAGGCATATGAGCAATTCGAAAAAGAAAAGTGTCAAATTGAGCCTATAGGAGTAGAAGTGAAATAGTAAGTCCTGCATAGTGGATGAGAGAAAAGTTCTCCTTGAAGTTTTCCTGAACTATCAGTCGCATGTCAAACGATATGTAGGGTAATGTGAGAGGGGATAGCGAGTAGTTTTTGGTTATTTTATCAAAAAACTTATATTTTATTATACCGAATGATAAAATATAATAAAAATGATAGAATAAGGAAAAAACATGAATGTCAAAAAGATAATGTCAATTTTTCAATCCTTTTATGTTGATGTCAGTATTGAGGAACTGACTTTGACTTTACCAATCAGTTTTGTAAAAAGGTTTGAGTATACTCAAATGACTTTTCATAAGGAATCATTTTTATTGATTAAAGAAAAGAGAAGGGGGAGTTTGAGTTCATTTGTTACTCAGGCTCGCACTATGGGTGAAAAAGCCAATATGGATGTTGTTTTGGTGTTTTCGAAGTTATCAGACAGTGAAAAAAAGCAATTACTTCAAGCTAGAGTTCCGTTTGTAGACTTTAAGGGAAACCTCTTCTTCCCTCCATTGGGACTAGTACTGAATGCGAATGATACTGAAGTCCCTAAGGAATTAACACCTAGCGAACAATTAACGTGGATTGCCTTTTTATTGACAAAAGGTCAAAAAGTAGTAGATGTTGATTTGCTTTCACAAGTCACTGGACTTCCAAACTCAACAATTTGTAGGTGTTTGAGGACTTTTAAAGCTTTATATTGGTTAAACAAGCAAAATAAGCTTTACACATATACGGTGTCAAAGAAAGAATTATTCTTAAAATCCGTGTCATGTTTATTTAATCCCATCAAAAAACGGATTTTATTGCCAGATGGCGATATAAAGCAGATAAAATCTGTTTCTAATCTTCTATATGGTGGTGCTTATGCTTTGTCGCATTCAACTTTTTTAGCTGAAACGGATGAAAATATTAGCTATGTCATATGGCAGAGAAAATTCAATCAGTTATCCTTGCCACTTTCTCAGCATGTTTTAAAAGGAAAGATGCTAGAGATATGGAAATATCGTCCTTTTGTATCTGAGTTTTGGAATGATTTTAAAAATAATCATGATAAACAATTTGTAGATCCGATTTCTCTTTATTTGACCTTAAAAGATGATGATGACCCACGTATAGAGGAAGAGAGTGAAGCACTAGAAAATATGATATTACAGTATCTGGGAGAAGATGATGCCAGCTAATACGAAAGTTATTTTTCAAGAAATGTTTGCGGATTTTCAGAACTATTATGTTCTGATTGGGGGAACTGCTACCTCTATCGTATTGGATTCGCAAGGATTTAAAAGTCGCACAACAAAAGATTATGATATGGTCATCATTGATGAAGTAAAAAATAAGGAATTTTATACTACCTTGAATCATTTTTTAGAATTGGGAGAGTATCAAGGAAGTCAGAAAGATGAGAAAGCGCAGCTTTTTCAATTTACAACAACTAATCCTGAGTTTCCTTCTATGATTGAACTATTTAGTATCTTACCAGAATATCCATTAAAGAAGGACGGTCGAGAAATTCCCTTATATTTTGATCAAGATGCTAGTTTATCAGCCTTATTATTGGATGAAGATTATTATAATATATTGGTGCATGTAAAAGAAACCATTCAGGGGTATTCGGTATTGAGTAATTGTGGTCTATACTCTTCGAAAATCTCTTCAAACCACGTCAGCTTCCATCTACAACCTCAAAACAGTGTTTTGAGCAGCCTGCAGCTAGCTTCCTAGTTTGCTCTTTGATTTTCATTGAGTATTAATTATTTTTAAGGCTAAAGCTTGGCTGGATATGAGGGAGCGCTCTGCCACAGGTGCTCAAGGTTTAAGTAAGTCCATTAAAAAGCATTTGAATGACCTTACCCGTTTGACAGCTTCCTTGCTAGGAGATGAAAAGTTATCGGCTATAACATCAAGTAGTGCGGTAAAAGCAGACATGCACCGCTTTGTGATAGAATTAGAGCCTGTGAAGTCAACTATTCTTCAAAATAATGACATTTCATTGGATCAAAATGAAATTTTTGAAATTCTGAAAAATTTTCTCGATGGTTAAAATAATTGTAGCGAGATGGCTATATTGAATTCGTCTATATCTGGAAACTAGAAAAAACTTCAATTTCAGGAGAAAATGAAGTCAATCTTCCCACAATCAAACGTATAGTATCAAGGTTTTTCAAGACCTGATATTATGCGTTTTTTGCTTTTCAAAACTTTTTGCCCAGTTTTTGTTTTTATCCTCTAGTCACTTGATTTGTTTCAGGTGGTTTTTTAGTATAGTAAAATGAAACGAGAACAGGACAAATTGATCAGGACAGTCAAATCGATTTCTAACAATGTTTTAGAAGTAGATGTGTACTATTCTAGTTTCAATCTACTATAGTTAAATCTGCGGTCAAGTCTACTGGTGAATCTATGATTGTAATACTCTTCCAAAATCTCATCAACCACATCAGTCTCGCCTTGCAGTCTGTATCTTACTGACCAAGCTAGTGATGGACTTAGAATAGGTGATTTGGAGCGTCCTATTGGCTAGGAAATGCTGATCATAGTCCTTTGCTGAGGCTAGGGTGTTTCAACATTCAACACTCAACTGGTTGATCTAGTTGATAGGAAGGGAATTACTATAAAATACTCAGGCTTCCATCATATTTTTTGAAACGATTGTGTAATCAAAATGTACCAATATTGTAGTATTAGTACAGAAGATGTTGTGAATGGATAAATATATCATAACTGCTGTCTCAAAAAGATTTCATATGTCTGTGCATATATAATAGACTTCCTGCAAAACTAGAATCCTAGTTCATGATTGATAATACCAGCAATCAAATTCATTCGTAATCCGAAGCGTTTACGATGATTTCGATAGGTTGTTGAAAACATTTTAAACGTTTTTACTTTGGCAAAGATGTTCTCAACCTTGCTTCTCTCCTTAGATAGCGCATGGTTATAGGCTTTATCTTCAGCTGTTAGCGGCTTGAGTTTGCTGGATTTACGTGGAGTTTGTGCTTGAGGATATATCTTCATGAGCCCTTGATAACCACTGTCAGCCAAGATTTTACCAGCTTGTCCGACTTTTTTGATAAGCTGTTTTTAATCCAGCTAACATCTCTTCAAAAGTGGTACGCTGAACACCAACAAGACGCTTAAATCGTGCATCAGTTAGTTGTTTACTTGCTTCATCATTCATAGAACTACTATACCATATTTTGTTTCGCAGGAAGTCTAATAAGTTATAGTCCAGTTTTTACTATACTTTGATATTCAAATATGTTATACTATGATTATCAAAGTAAATGAAAGGAGTTACGAATATGACGCCAGAAGAAATGTACCTGACAGAGCGATTAGACGTACAGATAGCTCATTTTTTAAAGAAAAGCGTTCAACATCGTAGGCGCTATAAGGTATTAAAAATAACAGAAATCGTGGCAGGTTTCCTCATAGCTGTCTTTTGTGCTATTCCTATGCCAGGTGATCGCTACCGTTTGATTTCGGTTGCCTTATCCAGTCTCGGCTTGCTGTGTGAGGGGATTATCAATTTGTATAATGCAAAGGAAAATTGGATTTCTTACCAAAAAACTGCGCAACTCCTGGAGAAAGAAAAATTCCTCTATCAATGCCAAACGGAGAAATATGCAGGAAAGACCAAGGCTTTTGCCCTATTTGTCAAGACATGCGAAGGTCTTATCTCAGAGGAGATTAACCAGTGGGAAAGTATCCAGTCAAAAGAAGTGGCAGCTAGTGCAGATGCTCCAGTTAAAAAAGAGTAGGAGGTAGAGGAAATGTCTCAATCCAGCTACCTGTCGCCCTTGCTCTGGTTAAAAAAAGAAGCCGATAAGGAAAAGATGAGCGCGACCCAGTGCCAGATATTTTTCTTTTACTATCAAATGTTTGAGCTCTTATTTGCTAGAGAAAGCGACATGAAAGACTTATGTCTGGGAACGAAAGGTTTTTATTTCTCGCAGTTAGAGAAAAATTTGCTTTCTGGAGTTTCCCGATTTCTAAAAAACTTGGAGGGGAAAGTAACTCTCAAGGCTAACCAAGAAGTATCAGCTCGCAAAGCCCTTTTTCTAGCCTTGACAACTAGCCAATCAGATTGGCAGGAGTTAGCTCCTGTTTTTGATTTTTATCAGACTATCGGGAGGCTTGAAAATCCTTCTCTCTTGAGTTCTCAGGACAGACAACATCTGATGTGGATTTACCAGTCAGCTTTGGAGAAGGATTATATTGTCAAGGTTATTGGCGACAAGCATTTTGTATTGAAGAGACAAGATGCTACTAAATTGACAGCGCGCCAAACTCAAACTTTGGAAATTCTGAGTCAATCAGAAGACTTGGTCAATCCTGTCTATGTTACATTAGGAGAAAAGGGGGTGCTCTTGCTTGATTAAGAGAGGAGATGTTGTAGCTCTTTATTTGCCTTTTCCGACTATTAGTAGCGATTTGGCTGTGAAGAATCATATGTATATCTGTATTGACAACAGCATGACTAAAAACAAAGAGTTGGTTAAAAATCAGACCTTCAAACCAGCTCTCTTGACCAGACGTTTGGTCAAGAACTTTATGATAGAAGAGCCGGATCTAGCTCGTAATCCTTTTACAAGACCAACCTTGATTGACTTAGATAAGGTATTTATGTTGGATAATACGGTTATTCCGACTTCTTATCTAGCCAGACGGCGACGCAATGTCTCAGAAGAATTGTACGAGGAAATTTTGGATCACTTAGTCCAACCACGGCTGATTTCGCTGAACAAGTCTGAGTTTATGCAACTCAATCCAGGAACTTATTAGGAGGTAGAAGATGGCAAATAAAGCAGTAAATGACTTTATACTAGCTATGAATTACGATAAAAAGAAACTCTTGACCCATCAGGGAGAAAGTATTGAAAATCGTTTCATCAAAGAGGGTAATCAGCTACCCGATGAGTTTGTTGTTATCGAAAGAAAGAAGCGGAGCTTGTCGACAAATACAAGTGATATTTCTGTAACAGCTACCAACGACAGTCGCCTCTATCCTGGAGCACTTCTCGTAGTGGATGAGACCTTGTTAGAGAATAATCCCACTCTTCTTGCGGTCGATCGTGCTCCGATGACTTATAGTATTGATTTGCCTGGTTTGGCAAGTAGCGATAGCTTTCTCCAAGTGGAAGACCCCAGCAATTCAAGTGTTCGCGGAGCGGTAAACGATTTGTTGGCTAAGTGGCATCAAGATTATGGTCAGGTCAATAATGTCCCAGCTAGAATGCAGTATGAAAAAATCACGGCTCACAGCATGGAACAACTCAAGGTCAAGTTTGGTTCTGACTTTGAAAAGACAGGGAATTCTCTTGATATTGATTTTAACTCTGTCCATTCAGGCGAAAAGCAGATTCAGATTGTTAATTTTAAGCAGATTTATTATACAGTCAGCGTAGATGCTGTTAAAAATCCAGGAGATGTGTTTCAAGATACTGTAACGGTAGAGGATTTAAAACAGAGAGGAATTTCTGCAGAGCGTCCTTTGGTCTATATTTCGAGTGTTGCTTATGGGCGCCAAGTCTATCTCAAGTTGGAAACCACGAGTAAGAGTGATGAAGTAGATGCTGCTTTTGAAGCTTTGATAAAAGGAGTCAAGGTAGCTCCTCAGACAGAGTGGAAGCAGATTTTGGACAATACAGAAGTGAAGGCGGTTATTTTAGGGGGCGACCCAAGTTCGGGTGCCCGAGTTGTAACAGGCAAGGTGGATATGGTAGAGGACTTGATTCAAGAAGGCAGTCGCTTTACAGCAGATCATCCAGGCTTGCCGATTTCCTATACAACTTCTTTTTTACGTGACAATGTAGTTGCGACCTTTCAAAACAGTACAGACTATGTTGAGACTAAGGTTACAGCTTACAGAAACGGAGATTTACTGCTGGATCATAGTGGTGCCTATGTTGCCCAATATTATATTACTTGGGATGAATTATCCTATGATCATCAAGGTAAGGAAGTCTTGACTCCTAAGGCTTGGGACAGAAATGGGCAGGATTTGACGGCTCACTTTACCACTAGTATTCCTTTAAAAGGGAATGTTCGTAATCTCTCTGTCAAAATTAGAGAGTGTACCGGGCTTGCCTGGGAATGGTGGCGTACGGTTTATGAAAAAACCGATTTGCCACTAGTACGTAAGCGGACGATTTCTATTTGGGGAACAACTCTCTATCCTCAGGTAGAGGATAAGGTAGAAAATGATTAGGAGAGAAGAATGTTTGCGACAAAAAGAGGCGATGAGCTCTCTGCGAATATCTGAAAGTTTATCTCTTGCCTAGCGATTTCCATTGGAGTATGCTCGTGATGTTAAAATGAGTCTATCAAACAGGATGTGTAAAAAAGTAAAAAGGGTAGCCAATTCCTTGATATACAGGGAATTGATTATCCTTTACTTGTTTTAGATGATTGGAAATTCAAGAACGACACGTATCGGAAATATTTTGCTGTTTATATCTAATACCCATTTATGGAAAAAATGAAATTAAATATGAACAAATCAATTGCTAGCAATGGTTTAGAAGTGCCAGTGTACTAGTCTAACTTCTCCATCTTGGGAACACGTAAATTATACTCTTCGAAAATCTCTTCAAACCATGTCAGCCCTATCCGCAACCTCAAAACAGTGTTTTGAGCAACCTGAGGCTAGCTTTCTAGTTTGCTCTTTGATTTTTATTGAGTATTAGAGATTTGCTTAGAAACTCTTCTATTGATTTCTTAGAATACAATAGCGCCTATAAGAACTGTTGGATTTCAAAGTATTTACTTGAACTATGATATGTCTGGAGTAGACTGTCAACAAAAGGTGCAGTATGATTGTTTTTGTCGCTTATATCTACAAACTTCAAACAGTAATTTGAGCTGACTTTGTCAAACTTGGCTGAAACTTTCTATTTGCAGATAATGGTCTAGTTTGTTTTTTGAATGTGGATGAGTGTCTGTTGATAAAAAGATAGAAAGGCAAGACCATTTTAGCAGGTAAAGTGCTATCCTAGCTTGATTTGCTAATAAAATCCATTTCCTCTAGTGAAAATCAAAAAAACTTGTGTTATAATAAGAAAGATTAAAATGTGAAAAAAGGAGATTCCTAATGGGACGTAAATGGGCCAATATCGTAGCCAAGAAAACGGCTAAAGATGGAGCCAACTCTAAAGTATATGCAAAATTTGGTGTAGAAATCTATGTAGCAGCTAAAAAAGGTGATCCAGATCCAGAATCAAACTCAGCTTTGAAATTCGTTATCGACCGTGCTAAACAAGCCCAAGTGCCAAAACACATTATCGATAAAGCGATTGATAAAGCCAAAGGAAACACAGACGAAACCTTTACAGAAGGACGTTACGAAGGTTTTGGGCCAAATGGCTCTATGCTAATTGTGGATACTTTGACTTCTAACGTCAACCGTACAGCAGCCAATGTCCGTGCAGCCTTTGGTAAAAACGGCGGAAACATGGGCGCTTCAGGTTCTGTTTCTTACCTCTTTGACAACAAAGGTGTTATTGTATTTGGAGGTGAAGATGCGGACGCAGTCTTTGAGCAATTGCTCGAAGCGGATGTGGATGTGGATGACGTAGAAGCACAAGAAGGTACAATCACAGTTTACACAGCGCCAACTGACCTTCACAAGGCTATCGTTGCCCTCCGTGAGTCTGGTATTGAAGAATTCCAAGTGACTGAATTGGAAATGATTCCTCAGTCAGAAGTGGAATTGTCAGGCGAAGACCTTGAAACCTTTGAAAAACTTTACAGCGTTCTTGAAGACGACGAAGACGTCCAAAAGATTTATACGAACGTAGATGGGTTTTAATTTAACCTATAGAACATGATCCTAAGTGAGAAAATCACTTGGGATTTTTTTAATCAAGAAAATAGTTCTCATAGAAATTTAATTATTCTCCAGAGAACTATTTTTATTTAGAAGGGGGAGATTATGGGTAAACCGATGTTAGTCTTTAAGCGTTTTGGTCATCAAATTCACCTGATGGTGCAAAAGGAAGCCAAACGTTGCGGCATTGAATTTATGGGTGGGCCGCAAGGTCAGGTTGTGCGTTTTTTGGATAATCGCGAGAAAAACCAAGACTTGGTCTTGATTAAAGATATCGAGCAGGAACTCAATATTACCAAGTCTGTTGCTAGTAATCTGGTTAAGCGTATAGTGCAAAATAGTTTGGTGGAATTGGAGGCGAGTCCTGTTGATAAGCGGGCTAAGTTTGTTCGTCTGATGGACAAAGCACGTTCTCAGATGCAACAGGTTAAGGCTTTTTTTGAACGCATAGACAAGCAGTTGATGGAAGACATTGATGAAGATGAATTACTGATTTTTGAGAAAGTTCTCGGTCAACTACAGGCAAAATATCAAGGGAATAGGAGGAGAGAATAAAAAAATTAGCCAAAAGAATTAGTAGAAAAGAATGGGGGATGATTTTACTAGCCATTCTCTTTACTAGCCATTCTCTTTACTTGCTTTTCGGTCTATCTAGAGTTGGAAGTGCCGACCTATATCTCGAAAATTACGGATTTGCTAGGTAGTCAAGGAACTAATTTAGATGAGTTGTGGCAGCCGGCAAGCATGATGATGGGAATGCCCTTTCTTGCCTTCTTGTCCGTAGTTGCAGTTGGATTTTTTGCATCCCGAGTGGCGGCTTCTTATACTAGTAGGCTGAGAAGTGATATTTTTAACCGAGTTTTGGATTGCTCGCAGACAGAGATTAAGAAATTTTCAATTCCTAGCCTCTTGACGCGTACTACCAATGACATTACTCAAGTTCAAATGTTGATTACTATGGGCTTGCAAGTGGTAACGCGTGGTCCAATTATGGCTATCTGGGCTATTGGGAAGATTTTAGGTCATTCAGAATACTGGCTCTGGGCCGTACTTGTGGCAGTGATTGTCAACGTCCTGATGACGACCGTTTTGATGACGCTAGCCTTTCCAAAACAGTCCTTGATTCAGGGGCTGACAGATAAACGGAACAGTATCACTCGTGAGAGTTTAACAGGTATTCGTGTCGTTCGTGCAGGATTATCAAAATGAAAAATTTGCAGCAGTAAATGATGAATTGACCCGTTTGAATTTGTTTGTCAACCGTCTTATGGCTATTTTGAATCCTATCATGATGGGGATTTCAAGTGGTTTGGGTGTAGCGATTTACTGGATTGGGGCCTATGTGATTAACGACGCTGCTCCGATAGCGCGTCTGCCTCTCTTTAGTGACATGATTGTTTTCATGTCTTATGCCATGTAGGTTGTCATGGGCTTCCTTCTCATGGGAGCACTCTTCATCGTTCTTCCCCGAACTATGGTCTCTGCTAAGCGGATTAATCAAGTTTTAGATTTGCATTCTTCTATCCAAAACCCTGTTCAAGTGCAGCTGACTGATGAAAACTTCAAAGGTCAGGTCGAGTTTAAGGATGTGACCTTCCGCTATGCGGCAAATTCGGAGGCAGTTATTGAACATGTTAGCTTTAAAGCAGAAACTGGTCAAACAGTGGCCTTTATTGGGTCAACAGGTTCTGGTAAATCAACTCTGGTCAATCTGATTCCACGTTTCTACGACGTGTCAGCAGGAGAAATTCTGGTGGACGGTGTCAATGTTCAAGACTATGACTTCTCTGCGACAGCTCATGCTGGTCAAAAGGTTGCCATTGTTGGGCCGACTGGGACTGGTAAGACAACCATTGTCAATCTTTTGATGAAATTCTATGAGATTGATAAGGGAAGTATTCACATTGATGGTGTGGATACCAAGGCTATGACGCGTTCAGAAGTGCATGATGCCTTTTCAATGGTCTTGCAGGATATCTGGCTCTTTGAAGGAACTATTCGAGACAATCTCATCTATAATCAAATAGGGATTAGTGATGAACGAATGATGGAAGCTAGTAAGGCTGTGGGAATTCACCACTTTATTATGACCTTGCCAGATGGCTATGATACCATCTTGGATGACACCGTGACCTTGTCTGTAGGACAAAAACAACTATTGACTATTGCTTGTGCCCTTCTTAAGGATGCATCGCTTTTGATTTTGGATGAGGCGACTTCTTCTGTTGACACACGGACAGAGGAATTGATCCAAAAAGCCATGGACCGTTTGATGGAAGGACGCACATCCTTTGTCATTGCCCACCGCTTGTCAACCATCCGAAATGCAGACTTGATCTTGGTCATGAAAGATGGAAATATCATCGAGCAAGGCAACTATGAGGAACTGATGGCGCAAGGTGGCTTCTACGCTGACTTGTACAATAGTCAATTTACAGAAGATGAAGCAGAAGAATAAATCAAAAGAAGGCTTGACGGCCTTCTTTTTCTTATTTATACTAGTACACATAGAAAGAGAGAAGTATGAGTCAGAAATTATACAATATGAAATTTGCTGCTGTCTACTTAGCCTTGATTGCAAAAGTTGAGCGAAAGGGTGGAAAGGCAGAGTCAGTTCACCAAGTGACCAGTTGGTTGACAGGGTATGAAGTGAGTGATGTTCTTGCTTGTCTGGATAGGGATGTTACTTACGGAGATTTTTTTAGACAAGCACCATATTATGTCCCTGAACGAATTGCAATTACAGGGAAGATTTGCGGTGTCCGTATTGAGGAAATTGATGATCCTCTGATGCAGGAAATACGTCGCTTGGACAAGCTAGTGGATTGGCTTGCCAAGGGGAAAACATCTCAACAAGTTCTAGAAAAGTATGAGAAGCATAAATGAAAAATTATCAAGAATGGTATCGAAATATCAGCTCCAGACTAACTAGTCGTCCAATTCTTTTATTCCTATTACGCAGTTTCAATCGTTTGATGACAGTCGCCATGCCCCTGGTCTATCTGATCTTGCTAGTCACCACTTACCTGCAACTAGGACTTGGTCAGCAAGTTGGGGTTTATGTGTTTATCCCTGCTACAGGTTTTGTGATTTTATCCCTTCTTCGTAAGAAAATCAATGCCCCTAGGCCTTATGAGGAATGGGATATTAAACCCTTGCTTGACAGAGATAGTCCTGGTCAGTCTATGCCCAGTCGTCATGTCTTTTCAGCAACCATTATCTCCATGACTTGCTTACATGCTAGTCTAACTGTGGGCTTTATCTTGTTGGTCTTGTCAGCCCTCCTCGGTCTCGTGAGAGTCTTAGGTGGTGTACATTATCCCAAGGATGTAGTAGTTGGTTATATTTGTGGTCTTGCGTGGGGTGTGCTTTTCCTTCTATTTTGACCTGTAAGTTAAGTTGGTCTTGCAACCACTTACGGGTCTAAAGTAACCACTTGCTTTTTTGCTCTTGTTTTCTTATTTTGGCTTTGATATAGTAGAGTCAGAAAGGAGATGTGATGAAGTTACGAATTGAGATTGACGGCAATTTAGAGGAGACTGAAATTGTCATCAAGACCCCCACTTTGACAGATGAAGTTGCAGACTTGCAACGGCTCTTGCAAGAGTCAAAGGCTCCGAGGTTGACTTTTTACAAGGGGACAGGTGAATATTATCTAGACCTGTCAGAGATTCTCTTCTTTGAAACAGAAGGGAGCAAGATCTACGCTCATAACCAGAAGGAAGCTTATGAGGTTCGCCTCAAGCTCTATGAGTTGGAGTCTATCTTGCCTCGCTATTTTAATCGAGTTTCCAAGTCAACGATCGCAAACATCCGTCAAATTTACTCAGTGGACAAGTCCTTTTCAGGAACGGGCACCATTTCCTTTTATCAGACGCACAAGGAGGTTCATGTCTCACGGCATTACCAATCCCTCCTAAAAGAAAATCTAAGAAACATGAGGTAAAAAACATGAAAAAGAAAGCATTTGGTATTGTTTTATTGGTTTTAGCAGCTTGGATCTTGTTGCAAGGGAATTTTGGAATTCCTTCTTTGGATGGTAAAATATGGCCTTTACTAGGTATTGTTTTTTTTGCTTATAAGTCCATTGAGTCCATCCTTAGACGTCATCTCACTTCGGCAGTTTTTACAGGTTTACTGGCGCTCATCATTGCAAATTACGCTTATGACTTGTTACCAGTTACCAATCATTCTCTTATTTGGGCTAGCATCTTGGTGGTACTTGGTGTTGGTTATCTGACGCATTCAAGTAAGTTCTGGAATGAAAAAAAATGGTGGTACAATGGGAAAAAAACAGTCGTCACGGATAAGGAAGTCGCTTTTGGTAGCGGGACCTTCTATAAGCAAGATCAAGATCTCGTAGATGACCAAGTGGAAGTCGCTTTTGGGGATGCTAAAATCTACTATGATAATGCAGAGATGCTAGGTGATTTTGCAACTTTAAATATTGAAGTGGCCTTCGGAAATGCAACCGTCTATGTTCCACAACACTGGCGTGTAGATTTGAAAGTAGAAACCTCCTTTGGTGCAGCTAAGGCTGACGCTCCTGTAGCCCCAACCAGTAAAACCTTGATTATCCGTGGAGATGTGGCTTTTGGGAAGTTGGAGCTTGTCTACGTTAAATAAAAAATCTTCACTTCAACCATCAAAATAGACGTACTAAGAGTAGGAAGTTGATGCCTTGCTCTGATTTCAGTTCTATGGTTGTTAGACTTTAAAAAATGAAATGTTGCCTTTAAAAGTTGTATATTTTTCGATATTTTGGCTCTTACGTTTGATGTATCTATGTCCTACAGCGTGGATGATGTAGTGTCAAATGCTTTTAAAAAACGAATGATATTGGACAGTTTTTTTGCCTTTAATTGCTCAGGAACCATGAAAGCAAGCACTTGGGTTTATGACAAGGGAGAATGGTATTATGTAAGTTCTTCTGGAGCCATGATTGCGAATGATTGGGTCAAAGACAATGGCAAGTAGTATTATCTGGCTTCATCAGGTAAGATGCTTCGCAATACCTACACACCTGATGGTTACTACGTTGGCAACTTAGGTGCCTGGCAATAAGAATAATACTCTTTGAAAATCTCTTCAAACCACGTCAACGTCGCCTTATCTACAACCTCAAAATCGTGTTTTGAGCAGCCTGCGGCTAGCTTTCTAGTTTGCTCTTAGTATAAGAAGTCCTTTTCCTTAAAGGAAGAGGCTTTTTACTTGCTTTTCTGCTGCTTCCTCATTTGTCCTGAAGCCTTTTTTGTGTTAAAATGAATGGTATGAAAGCTAAAAAAATGTGGATGGCAGGCTTGGCTCTGCTAGGTATCGGAAGCCTTGCTCTTGCCACGAAAAAAGTTGCAGATGACCGTAAGCTCATGAAGACTCAGGAAGAGTTGACAGCGATTGTACGAGACCATTTTTCCGACATGGGGGAAATTGCGACCCTCTATGTTCAAGTTTACGAAAGCAGTCTGGAGAGCTTGGTTGGTGGCGTTATTTTTGAGGATGGCCGTCATTATACCTTTGTCTATGAAAATGAAGACCTAGTCTATGAGGAGGAAGTCTTATGATACAGCCAGCAAGTTTAGAAGAATTGGCATCTTTAGTAGAAAAAGACGGTAAGAAGGTCTTCCTTTTTGTGGCAGACTGGTGTGGCGATTGTCGTTATATTTATCCTGCCTTACCAGAGATTGAGGAGACCAATCCAGAGTTCACCTTTATTCGAATGGACCGAGATCAGTATATGGATTTGGCCAAACTCTGGGATGTTTACGGAATTCCTAGCCTTGTTGTTCTAGAAAAGGACAAGGAAATTGGTCGTTTTGTCAATCGCGACCGTAAAAGTAAGGAGCAAATTAACGATTTTTTAGCAGGATTGAAATAGGAGAAAAAGGAAACAATGATTTTTACGTATAACAAAGAACATGTCGGTGATGTCCTTATGGTCATCGTGAAAAATAGCGGAGATGCCAAACTGAATGTGGAACGCAAAGGCAAGGTAGCCCGTGTTTTCCTCAAAGAAAATGGGGAAACAGTAGCTTGGAACATTTTTGAGGTTTCGAGCTTGTTTGAAATTGCAGAGCGCGGTCAAGTCTTTTTATCAGATGAGCAAGTCGCTCGTTTGAACCAAGAATTACAGGCGGAAGGTTTTACAGAAGAAATTGTTAATGATAAGGAACCTAAGTTTGTTGTTGGTGAAATTGTCGAGATGGTAGCTCATCCAGACAGTGACCACCTCAACATCTGCCAAGTTGCAGTCGCAAGTGACAAGATAGTGCAAATCGTTGCAGGAGCACCTAATGCGCGTGTTGGGTTGAAAACCATTGTGGCTCTTCCTGGTGCCATGATGCCAAAAGGGAATTTCATTTTCCCAGGCGAACTTCGTGGTGAAAAGAGTTTTGGGATGATGTGTAGTCCTCGTGAATTGCATTTGCCAAATGCTCCGCAAAAACGTGGGGTGCTTGAATTATCAGAAGACCAAGTTGTCGGAACACCGTTCGACCCAGCGAAACACTGGACTGCCTAAGAAGTTGTTAATATCTGATAGACCAGCTAGAAGGAAATAAGATGGCAAAAAATGTTGTGATTACAGGAGCGACATCAGGAATCGGTGAAGCGATTGCGCGTGCTTATCTGGAGCAGGGTGAGGATGTCGTTCTAACAGGACGACGGATAGACAGACTAGAAGCTCTTAAGGCGGAGTTTGCAGAAACTTTTCCAAATCAAACAGTTTGGACTTTTCTCCTAGATGTCACGGATATGACAATGGTAAAGACTGTCTGCTCTGATATTCTAGAAACGATAGGGAGGATTGATATCTTGGTCAACAACGCCGGACTGGCTCTTGACTTGGCTCCCTATCAAGACTATGAGGAGTTGGATATGTTGACCATGTTGGATACCAATGTTAAAGGTCTGATGGCGGTTACTCGCTGTTTCTTGCCAGCAATGGTAAAAGCCAATCAAGGTCATATTATCAATATGGGGTCAACCGCAGGAATTTATGCCTATGCTGGTGCAGCTGTTTACTCAGCCACCAAGGCGGCAGTTAAGACCTTTTCAGATGGACTGCGAATTGATACCATCGCAACGGATATCAAGGTGACGACCATTCAGCCTGGAATTGTCGAAACAGATTTTTCTACAGTGCGTTTTCATGGTGATAAAGAACGAGCTGCGTCCGTTTACCAAGGAATAGAAGCTTTGCAAGCTCAGGATATTGCAGATACAGTAGTCTATGTGACTAGTCAACCTCGTCGTGTTCAGATTACAGATATGACCATTATGGCCAATCAACAGGCGACAGGTTTCATGGTTCATAAAAAATAAAAAATTTTCTCGAAAAGTTACAAATTTCTGTAACTTTTTTTGATTTCCTACGAATAGATAAGTAGGAGGAAGAAAATATGTATAATAAAGTTATCTTGATTGGACGTTTAACGTCTACACCAGAATTGCACAAAACCAACAATGACAAGTCAGTAGCGCGAGCAACTATCGCTGTCAACCGTCGTTACAAAGACCAAAACGGTGAACGTGAAGTTGATTTTGTCAATATGGTCCTATGGGGCAGGCTAGCAGAAACTTTGGCAAGCTACGCAACCAAAGGTAGTCTCATTTCCGTTGATGGAGAATTGCGTACCCGTCGCTTTGAGAAAAATGGTCAGATGAATTATGTAACCGAAGTCCTTGTGACAGGATTCCAACTCTTGGAAAGTCGTGCCCAACGTGCTATGCGTGAAAATAATGCAGGCCAAGATTTGGCAGATTTGGTCTTGGAAGAGGAAGAATTGCCATTTTAAGAATTAAAAAGTCTGAGTTGGTCTCAGGCTTTTTATCTTGAGAAAGTCAGACTTTTTTCTTGATTATTTCTGACTAAGTGATACAATAGAACTATGAATTAGCACTCAGGTATAAAGAGTGCTAATAATATCTATCTCATTATGGAGGAAATCAGATGTTGAAACCATTAGGGGACCGTGTGGTCTTAAAAGTAGAAGAAAAAGAACAAACTGTTGGAGGCTTTGTTCTCGCAGGTTCAGCCCAAGAAAAAACCAAAACAGCCCAAGTTGTGGCTACTGGACAAGGTGTTCGTACCTTGAACGGTGACTTGGTTGCTCCAAGTGTTAAAACTGGAGACCGTGTCTTAGTTGAAGCCCACGCAGGTCTTGATGTCAAAGATGGCGATGAAAAGTATATCATCGTAGGCGAAGCTAACATTTTGGCAATCATTGAGGAATAGAAGGAGAAAGTAAGTATGTCAAAAGAAATTAAATTTTCATCAGATGCCCGTTCAGCCATGGTTCGTGGTGTCGATATCCTTGCAGACACTGTTAAAGTAACCTTGGGACCAAAAGGTCGCAATGTCGTTCTTGAAAAGTCATTCGGTTCACCCTTGATTACCAATGACGGTGTGACCATTGCCAAAGAAATCGAATTGGAAGACCATTTTGAAAATATGGGTGCTAAGTTAGTATCAGAAGTAGCTTCTAAAACCAATGATATCGCAGGTGACGGGACTACGACTGCAACAGTCTTGACCCAAGCTATCGTCCGTGAAGGAATCAAAAACGTCACAGCAGGTGCAAATCCAATCGGTATTCGTCGTGGGATTGAAACAGCAGTTGCCGCAGCAGTTGAAGCTTTGAAAAACAACGCCATCCCTGTTGCCAATAAAGAAGCTATCGCTCAAGTTGCAGCCGTATCTTCTCGTTCTGAAAAAGTTGGTGAGTACATCTCTGAAGCAATGGAAAAAGTTGGCAAAGACGGTGTCATCACCATCGAAGAGTCACGTGGTATGGAAACAGAGCTTGAAGTCGTAGAAGGAATGCAGTTTGACCGTGGTTACCTTTCACAGTACATGGTGACAGATAGCGAAAAAATGGTGGCTGACCTTGAAAATCCGTACATTTTGATTACAGACAAGAAAATTTCCAATATCCAAGAAATCTTGCCACTTTTGGAAAGCATTCTCCAAAGCAATCGTCCACTCTTGATTATTGCGGATGATGTGGATGGTGAGGCTCTTCCAACTCTTGTTTTGAACAAGATTCGTGGAACCTTCAACGTAGTAGCAGTCAAGGCACCTGGTTTTGGTGACCGTCGCAAAGCCATGCTTGAAGATATCGCCATCTTAACAGGCGGAACAGTTATCACAGAAGACCTTGGTCTTGAGTTGAAAGATGCGACAATTGAAGCTCTTGGTCAAGCAGCGAGAGTGACCGTGGACAAAGATAGCACGGTTATTGTAGAAGGTGCAGGAAATCCTGAAGCGATTTCTCACCGTGTTGCGGTTATCAAGTCTCAAATCGAAACTACAACTTCTGAATTTGACCGTGAAAAATTGCAAGAACGCTTGGCCAAATTGTCAGGTGGTGTAGCGGTTATTAAGGTCGGAGCCGCAACTGAAACTGAGTTGAAAGAAATGAAACTCCGCATTGAAGATGCCCTCAACGCTACTCGTGCAGCTGTTGAAGAAGGTATTGTTGCAGGTGGTGGAACAGCTCTTGCCAATGTGATTCCAGCTGTTGCTACCTTGGAATTGACAGGAGATGAAGCAACAGGACGTAATATTGTTCTCCGTGCTTTGGAAGAACCCGTTCGTCAAATTGCTCACAATGCAGGATTTGAAGGATCTATCGTTATCGATCGTTTGAAAAATGCTGAGCTTGGTATAGGATTCAACGCAGCAACTGGCGAGTGGGTTAACATGATTGATCAAGGTATCATTGATCCAGTTAAAGTGAGTCGTTCAGCCCTACAAAATGCAGCATCTGTAGCCAGCTTGATTTTGACAACAGAAGCAGTCGTAGCCAATAAACCAGAACCAGTAGCCCCAGCTCCAGCAATGGATCCAAGTATGATGGGCGGGATGATGTAAGCTTTCTATAGAAAACAACTTATAAAAAACACAAAAGGAGGGAATGACTAACCCTTCTTTTTATAGGCTCTTTGTCAACTGTAGTGGGTTGAAGAAAAGCTAAGCTCGAGAAAGGACAAATTTTGTCCTTTCTTTTTTGATATTCAGAGCGATGAAAATCCGTTTTTTGAAGTTTTCAAAGTTTCGAAAACCAAAGGCATTGCGCTTGATAAGTTTGATGAGATTATTGGTCGCTTCCAATTTGGCGTTTGAATAGGGTAGTTGAAGGGCGTTGACGATTTTCTCTTTGTTCTTTAGAAAGGTTTTAAAGACAGTCTGAAAAATAGGATGAACCTGCTTAAGATTGTCCTCAATAAGTCCGAAAAATTTCTCTGGTTCCTTATTCTGAAAGTGAAACAGCAAGAGTTGATAGAGCTGATAGTGATGTTTCAAGTCTTGTGAATAGCTCAAAAGCTTGTTTAAAATCTCTTTATTGGTTAAATGCATACGAAAAGTAGGACGATAAAATCGCTTATCACTCAGTTTACGACTATCCTGTTGTATGAGCTTCCAGTAGCGCTTGATAGCCTTGTATTCATGGGATTTTCGATGAAACTGATTCATGATTTGGACACGCACACGACTCATAGCACGGCTAAGATGTTGTACAATGTGAAAGCGATCAAGAACGATTTTAGCATTCGGGAGTGAAACAGTCTGGGAGACTGTTTCAGCCTGAGCCTAGAAATTTGAAAGCGAAGCTGTTTAGCCAAGTCATAGTAAGGACTAAACATATCCATCGTAATGATTTTCACTTGACAACGAACGGCTCTATCGTAGCGAAGAAAGTGATTTCGGATGACAGCTTGTGTTCTGCCTTCAAGAACAGTGATAATATTAAGATTATCAAAATCTTGCGCAATGAAACTCATCTTTCCCTTTGTAAAAGCATACTCATCCCAAGACATAATCTCAGGAAGACAAGAAAAATCATGTTTAAAGTGAAAATCATTGAGCTTACGAATAACAGTTGAAGTTGAGATGGAAAGCTGATGGGCAATATCGGTCATAGAAATCTTTTCAATTAACTTTTGCGCAATTTTTTGGTTGATAATACGAGGGATTTGGTGATTCTTCTTGACGATAGAAGTTTCAGCGACCATCATTTTTGAACAGTGATAGCACTTGAATCGACGCTTTCTAAGGAGAATTCTAGTAGGCATACCAGTCGTTTCAAGATAAGGAATTTTAGAAGGTTTTTGAAAGTCATATTTCTTCAATTGGTTTCCGCACTCAGGGCAAGATGGGGCGTCGTAGTCCAGTTTGGCGATGATTTCCTTGTGTGTATCCTTATTGATGATGTCTAAAATCTGGATATTAGGGTCTTTAATGTCTAGTAATTTTGTGATAAAATGTAATTGTTCCATATGAATCTTTCTAATGAGTTGTTTTGTCGCTTTTCATTATAGGTCATATGGGACTTTTTTTCTACACAAAATAGGCTCCATAATATCCATAGGGGGGTTACCCACTACAAATATTATAGAGCCGAAAATTCACATCTAATATATGCAGACTACTTTGAAATGAAATTACAAAAATTATTAAAAGATGACACAAAAGTTTTTGAAAAATCTACATTCAAATTTGTAGAAGGATATAAAATATACCTGACAGAATCTAAAGAATCTGGAATTAAACAAATGGACAATGTCATAAAATATTTTGAGTTTATTGAATCTAAAAGTATTGCTTTATATTTTCAAAAACGATTAAATGAGCTGATAGATTAAATATCATTTTCTCTGTTAAGATATTGTTTTTAAAATATTGTACTAAATGATTGATGCTATGTGGAAATACAAAAAAATGTTTTTGATACGAAGTTGACCTGTATTTTTTATACTAATCATTTTCGTATTTTTTGTATTAAACGATATAAGTTTGTTGTAAACTTACTAGGAATAAAGACATTAAAAAATAATAGTATATCTATTTGTTTTATATATTTTACGAATTCTGCATAAATCTCTTTCTAGTAATGTGTTGTAACTCTGCTATAATGGATTTATTCCTTTTTGTGTTTACACAATTTATTTTATACTACCAAAAAAACAAGGTCAGGATTTTGTTCCTGACCTTTGACAACTTTACCGATTCTTTAGTTCTACATAGCGCTTGTACCAAATGTTTACATAGGCTTCTGAGAAAGGACCACGTCCATTGTTAATCCAATCAACAAGAATTTTGACATGTTCTTTTAAAATATAGTCCAAGTCATCAGAATAATTCATTTTGCGTTTGTGACGCTCGTACTCTTCAACGTCCAAGAGACGTTTTTCCCCATCTGTAAAAATTTTAACATCCAAATCGTAATCAATATACTTCAGTGCTTCTTCATCCAGATAGTAGGGGCTAGCCATATTGCAATAGTAAGAAGTTCCATTATCACGAATCATGGCAATGATATTAAACCAATATTTCTTGTGAAAGTAAACAATAGCCGGTTCTCGAGTGACCCAACGACGACCATCACTTTCGGTAACAAGTGTATGATCGTTGACACCAATAATGGCGTTTTCTGTTGTTTTTAGTACCATGGTGTCCCGCCAAGTTCGGTGGAGACTCCCATCATGCTTATAACTTTGAATTGTAATAAAGTCGCCTTCTTTTGGAAGCTTCATAACTAACCAACTTTCTACAATTTATAAGTTTATCATTTACTATTGTACCATAAAATTACCTAAAATCTGTGAATTTCACTTGGAAATATTAAAGATATTCTCTAAGAGCGCTTGCTATATCCGAAAAATCGTAGCCCTTTCGTGCTAAAACTTGAGTTAAACGCTGCTTCAGTTCGTATCCTTCATACTTTCGAGCATACTTACTATATTGTTTATCAAGTTCCTTGAAGATGAGTTCTTGAGTCGTTTCTTGGTCAACTTGGCTATCTAAGTCGTCAAAGGCAATTTTAGCATCAGAATAAGAGAAGCCCTTGTTAGTCAAGTTCTGGATAATCTTATCTTGCAGGGCACGAGATGGAAGTTTTCCCTCATATTTTTTCAATAGTTTATTAGCTACACGTTGAGCAACTTCAGAAAAATCAAATTCTTTCAAGTTCTCTTCTATAGTAGATTTTGAAATCCCTTTTTGAGCTAGTTTCTGAGTCAGCACATAAGGACCCTTGTCTCCTGAAAGTTGATTGGTATTGATGATAGCATAAGCGTACTGACCATCATTAATCCACTTATCTTCTTTAAGATTAGCAATAACTTGAGAAACGATGTTTTTATCAATATCGTATTTTTTCAGATATTCTCTGACTTCTTTTTCAGTGCGTGCTTTAAAGGATAAGTGGTAGAGAGCGAGATTCTTACCATAAGAAAATTGAGCAAAGTCTTGAATCTCTTTCAATTCCTCTTCGCTTATCACCTTATCTCTCGATAACATAAAACGAACAATTGTATCTTCGGTGATATAGCATTTGTCGCCATTATCAAGCTCCATCAGATAGAGTCTTTTTTTCTTTTCAAGTTTTGTGATTTTCATAGCTCTATTATAACTCAAAATGTGATAAGATAGGGGTATGAATCTGAAAGTGAAACAAAAAATACCATTAAAAATCAAGCGCATGGGAATTAACGGTGAGGGAATCGGCTTTTACCAAAAAACATTAGTCTTTGTACCAGGAGCTCTCAAAGGCGAAGATATCTATTGTCAGATTACTTCTATTAGACGCAACTTTGTTGAAGCAAAATTACTGAAGGTCAACAAGAAGTCTAAATTTCGAATTGTGCCATCTTGTACTATTTATAATGAATGCGGAGGCTGCCAAATCATGCACCTGCATTATGATAAGCAGCTGGAGTTCAAGACGGACTTACTTCATCAAGCGCTGAAAAAATTTGCTCCTGCAGGATATGAAAATTATGAAATTCGTCCAACTATTGGAATGCAGGAACCAAAATATTACAGAGCTAAGTTACAATTTCAGACCCGAAAATTTAAAAATCAGGTCAAGGCGGGCTTATATGCACAAAACTCTCACTATTTAGTAGAGTTGAAAGACTGCCTGGTACAAGATAAGGAAACCCAAGTGATTGCTAATCGCTTAGCAGAATTACTTACTTATCACCAGATTCCAATCACGGATGAGAGAAAAGTTCTAGGTGTCCGTACTATTATGGTCCGACGCGCGAGAAAGACCGGACAGGTTCAGATTATTATTGTTACAAACCGCCAGCTTAATTTAACTCAATTGGTAAAAGAGTTGGTTAAAGATTTCCCAGAAGTTGTGACAGTAGCTGTTAATACAAATACAGCTAAAACCAGTGAGATATATGGTGAAAAGACAGAGATTATCTGGGGGCAAGAGAGTATTCAAGAAGGTGTACTCAATTATGAATTTTCACTATCCCCTCGAGCTTTTTATCAACTAAATCCTGAGCAAACAGAAGTCCTCTATAGCGAAGCAGTAAAAGCGCTGGATGTTGATAAAGAAGACCATTTGATTGACGCTTATTGTGGAGTTGGAACGATTGGATTTGCCTTTGCAAAGAAAGTAAAAACACTCAGAGGTATGGATATTATTCCAGAAGCTATTGAAGATGCCAAGCGAAATGCTAAAAGAATGGGATTTGACAATACTCATTATGAAGCTGGAACGGCAGAAGAGATTATTCCTCGTTGGTACAAGGAAGGCTACCGAGCAGATGCTTTGATTGTTGACCCACCACGTACAGGTCTGGATGATAAGTTATTAGATACTATTCTTACTTATGTACCAGAAAAAATGGTTTATATTTCTTGTAATGTTTCTACCTTGGCTCGTGATTTGGTACGCTTAGTAGAAGTCTATGATCTTCATTATATCCAGTCGGTCGATATGTTCCCACATACAGCTCGAACTGAAGCTGTTGTAAAATTAATAAAAAAAATTAGAAAAAGTAGTTGACAAAGTTTGAAAAGACTGTATAATAGT
>ERZ1023297.18-NODE-18-length-79522-cov-40.372318_pt1 | contig 79522 bp, 72 predicted proteins | sample MGYA00380471_ERZ1023297 | MGnify/ENA primary metagenome ERZ1023297 (study PRJEB33173, sample SAMEA4830332) | metagenome | study: EMG produced TPA metagenomics assembly of the PRJEB25223 data set...
TATACTGTTTCCATAAAAATAGTATAACACTTTTTACAGTTACCGAACAAGTCTAGTGTTTGGTATGCTTTAAGTACAAATATGATTGAAGGATGGCGACCTACGGTTAGTGATGTTGAAAAATTACGAGATGAAGCTCTTGCTCTGGGGATGACTTAATGAAGCGCAACTGTTATGAATCTTATGACTATGTTGATCCGGATAATTTATATACCGATCCGGGTTCTTCAGTTCTAAGAAATAAGCAGGAAGGAAAAAAGCACGTGAGCTTGAATATCGTATGATTGCTAGTAAGAGTTTGAAATTATTTATCAATCCTATCTTAGTTAATAGTTTAAAAGTAGTTTGTTTCACAACTGCATAAGCTTAGAAAAGTTGAAAAGTGATAACTCTTTAATAAACTCTTGGTTTGTTAAAAGATATTTTGTCCACTACATTTTTTTCAATTGACTATTGTTTGTCATAGATATAACAGATAGAACATTGCATTCAGAATAATGAAAAACGCATCAAAAATGGTGCGTTCTGTTTTTATGCTACCATAAAAGGAGGAAAACAAATTGAAAATTTTTAAGGGAGAGTTTTATCGAATCTCTGTATTAACAGACAAGCTAGTAAGGTTAGAATACTCTCAAACTGGAAGTTTTGAGGATAGAACGACACAACTTATCTATAATAGAGATTTTGGCCAAATTTCGTTAGATTATATCGAGACATCAAACGTACTAGATATTATGACGGACTATTTTCATCTGCACTTTAATAAAGGAGAATTTAACGCCGAAAATTTATTTATAGAATTAAAAGGAAATTTTGCCGTATATGGTAGTCGCTGGTATTTTGGTGAATCTATTGAAACGTTAAAAGGAACAGCTCGGACTCTGGATAAGGCAGATGGAGCAATCTCGTTAGAAGATGGAATTATTAGCCGAAATGGTATAGCCTTATTGGATGATTCTCAAGGATTTATTTGGGATGAACAATCTGGTTATATTGAGAGAGAAAATCAAATTGACCTGTATTTCTTTGCCTATGGGCATGATTATAGAGGAGCAATCAGAGATTTTTACCATTTGACTGGTTCAACACCCTTGTTGCCAAGATATGCTTTAGGCAATTGGTGGAGTAGATATTGGCCTTATACGTCGGATGAATACTTGGATTTAATAGACAGATTTGAAACAGAGAAAATTCCATTATCTATCGGTGTGTTAGATATGGATTGGCATATAACTGACATTCCAGCTCGCTTTGGAAGTGGCTGGACAGGATATAGTTGGAATAGAAACTTAATACCAAATCCAGAACAGTTATTGCAACAACTTCATGATAGAAAGCTAAAACTCTCCTTAAATGTCCATCCTGCTGATGGGATACGGGCTTATGAAGAAGCTTATCCTCAAATCGCAAAACGGTTGGGGTTAAATGTAGAACTAGAAGAACCTGCTATTTTTGATTTTTTTAATCCCTCTTTTAGGAAAGCCTACTTTAAAGATGTTCATTATGAACTAGAAAAGCAGGGAGTAGATTTTTGGTGGATTGACTGGCAACAAGGGACACAAGGTATGCTAGATCCACTTTGGCTTTTAAACCATTATCACTATCAGGATAGTTGTAAAAATGCAGAAGGTGGTTTGATTTTATCAAGATATGCAGGTCCTGGTAGTCACCGCTACCCTGTTGGTTTTTCAGGGGATACTATTATTAGTTGGAATTCCTTAAGATTTCAACCCTATTTTACAGCGACAGCATCTAATATCGGTTATAGTTGGTGGAGTCATGATATCGGTGGACATATGTTGGGGGATTATGACGAAGAGCTACAAACTAGATGGCTACAGTTTGGTGTTTTTAGTCCGATTACTCGATTACATAGTTCTAGAAGTCCTTTTAATAGTAAAGAACCTTGGTTTTTTTCAGAAACAACATCTAAGATTATGAAGAAATACCTTCGTTTGAGACATCAGATGATTCCCTATCTATATACCATGAATGTAAAGACACATGAGGAAGGTGCCCCATTAATCAGTCCAATCTATTATTTCTATCCAGAGAATGATGAGAGCTATAATGTTCCAAACCAATACTTTTTTGGAACAGAACTGATGGTGGCTCCCATTGTAGAAAAGATGGATTTGACATTCCAATCTGCAAAAGTAGATGTATGGTTCCCTGAAGGTGAATGGTATGACTTCTTTTCAGAGAAAAAATACACAGGTGGTGTGAAGTTAAGTGTTTATAGGGACATCTCGACTACGCCTGTGTTTGCAAAAAGTGGTGCAATCATTCCCTTGGTTGGTTCTGAGATAGGTATGGGTGTTGATTTACCTGAAGTTGTAGATTGGTATGTATTCCCAGGGAAACAACATTCTTTTGAAATGCTTGAAGATCAAAATGGTCAAAGATATAAAACAAGATTATCAATCGATTGGGAAATGGGAATGGTAGAGTTAGCATTACAAGGAGATTCTAGTATCGTTCCAAGCAATAGAAAACATAGAATTCATTTTAAAGGAACGAATGTGTCTATAATTGAATTGCCAAATAAGAATGATACAGCTAAATTTGAATGGAAAGATAATAAAAGGACATCTTTAAATGACGAAGTTTTTAGACTACTAAAGACAGCTTCTCTTCCATATGAATTAAAAGATAGATTGTTAAATCAATTCATCAATGCCAAAAACTCTCATGACTTAATGAATATCTTGCATCATCAGGATAAGGAATTGAGAGGGCGTTTGTTGGAAATGATATTTACTAGCCAAAACTAATTGAAATAATTAGAAAGTCATTTGTTTAGTGTATATGAAGATTCTGTATGGTATTCGTTATCACTGGTCACATTGAAATTGTGAAATAAGCACCTACAACATAGACTTTACAACACTTCATGTTTCATATCATGGGGTGTTTTTCTATTTAAGTCAAAGCCAATCAAAAAATCTCACTATTCATCAGGTTAAAGGAAACCTAATCATAGTGAGATTGTGAATTATAGTAGAGTTTGTATCGCCTCTTCAATTTGTTTTGGGTCTGTTTTTGAAGAAAAGCGTTCAAAGACTTGCCCATCTCGACCGATGAGAAACTTAGCGAAATTCCATTCGACTCGTTTTCCTAGTGGGCCAGATTTCTGGTCTTTTAACCAGACATAGAGAGGGTCTGCTTCCTTACCGTTGACCTTAATCTTGGCAAAACGTGGGAAGGTGGTTTGAAAATGTAGGCTACAGAAGGCGTTGATTTCCTCTGCGCTGCCGGGTGCTTGTCCCATAAACTGATTGCAAGGGAAATCCAATATTTCGAAGCCCTGATCTTGATAGCGTTCATAGAGTTCTTGAAGTCCCTGGTACTGGGGCGTTAAACCACATCCAGTAGCAGTGTTGACAATCAAGAGAACTTTGCCACGATAGCTATCCAAGGGAGTTGCTTGGTTGTTTTGGTTCAAAACGGAAAAATCATAAAGTGAAGTCATGAGGGCCTCTTTTCTTTTTCTACATTGTAACAGTTTTTACTTTTTTCGTCGAGTCGGATGGAAGATATTGTTGAAGAATAAGCCCTCAATATGATAGAAATCGTTTACAAATAACTTTAAAAATGGTATGATTTAACTAAACCGGTTTACTTAGTTGCTATAAATCTCTAATTTGAGATTTAGTTCCTATTGATTTTACAATATGTTTATTGGAGTGTATACATGCAAACAAAAACAAAGAAGCTCATTGTGAGTTTGTCTTCACTTGTTTTATCAGGATTTTTATTAAACCATTATATGACAGTTGGAGCGGAAGAAACGACTACGAATACCATTCAGCAAAGCCAGAAGGAAGTTCAGTATCAGCAAAGGGATACAAAAAATTTAGTTGAAAATGGTGATTTTGGTCAGACGGAGGACGGAAGCAGTTCGTGGACAGGAAGCAAAGCTCAGGGGTGGTCAGCTTGGGTAGACCAGAAGAATAGTTCTGCAGATGCCTCAACTCGAGTCATTGAGGCTAAGGATGGGGCTATCACTATCTCAAGCCATGAGAAATTAAGGGCAGCGCTTCACCGTATGGTTCCTATTGAAGTTAAGAAAAAGTATAAACTGCGTTTCAAGATTAAAACAGATAATAAAATCGGGATTGCCAAAGTTCGTATCATTGAGGAAAGTGGTAAGGACAAGCGATTGTGGAATTCTGCAACGACGTCAGGAACAAAGGACTGGCAGACCATTGAAGCAGACTATAGCCCGACTTTAGATGTTGATAAAATCAAGCTGGAGTTATTCTATGAAACAGGAACTGGGACTGTTTCCTTTAAGGATATTGAGCTGGTAGAGGTAGCAGCCCAGCTTTCTGAGGATTCTCAAACAGATAAACAGCTTGAGGAAAAGATTGATTTACCAATTGGAAAAAAACATGTTTTTTCTCTTGCGGACTATACTTATAAGGTAGAAAATCCTGACGTTGCTTCAGTCAAAAATGGAATTTTAGAACCTCTTAAGGGAGGGACAACCAATGTCATTGTCAGTAAAGATGGCAAGGAAGTGAAAAAGATTCCTTTGAAGATTCTAGCCTCTGTTAAGGATGCATACACAGACCGTTTGGATGACTGGAATGGCATCATCGCTGGGAATCAATACTATGATTCTAAAAATGAACAGATGGCCAAATTAAACCAGGAATTGGAAGGAAAGGTAGCTGATAGCCTATCTAGTATTTCAAGTCAGGCGGACCGCACCTATTTGTGGGAAAAATTTTCAAATTATAAAATGTCTGCAAATCTGACTGCCACTTATCGGAAATTGGAGGAGATGGCCAAGCAAGTGACCAATCCTTCTTCTCGTTATTATCAAGATGAAACTGTCGTTCGAACAGTCAGGGATTCCATGGAATGGATGCATAAACATGTCTACAATAGTGAAAAGAGCATTGTTGGGAACTGGTGGGATTATGAAATCGGTACACCTCGTGCCATCAACAATACCTTGTCTCTGATGAAAGAATACTTCTCTGATGAGGAAATTAAAAAATATACAGATGTGATTGAAAAATTTGTACCAGATCCCGAACATTTCCGAAAGACGACTGATAACCCATTTAAGGCTCTAGGTGGAAACTTAGTTGATATGGGAAGGGTAAAAGTAATAGCTGGTTTACTGCGTAAGGATGATCAAGAAATTTCTTCTACCATTCGCTCGATTGAGCAAGTGTTCAAGTTGGTAGACCAAGGTGAAGGTTTTTATCAAGATGGATCCTATATCGACCATACCAATGTTGCCTATACGGGTGCTTATGGGAATGTTTTGATTGATGGCCTGTCTCAACTGTTGCCAGTCATTCAAAAGACCAAGAATCCAATCGATAAAGATAAAATGCAAACCATGTACCACTGGATTGATAAATCGTTTGCTCCTTTGCTGGTGAATGGAGAGCTGATGGATATGAGTCGTGGACGCTCGATCAGTCGTGCAAATAGCGAGGGGCACGTGGCCGCAGTAGAAGTACTAAGAGGGATTCACCGAATAGCGGATATGTCTGAAGGAGAAACCAAACAACGTTTGCAGAGTCTTGTGAAGACCATTGTTCAATCGGATAGTTATTATGATGTCTTTAAGAATTTGAAGACTTATAAGGATATCAGTTTGATGCAATCCTTGTTAAGTGATGCAGGAGTCGCAAGTGTTCCAAGAACAAGTTACCTATCTGTCTTTAACAAGATGGATAAAACAGCCATGTACAATGCAGAGAAAGGGTTTGGATTTGGCTTGTCACTCTTTTCCAGTCGTACCTTGAATTACGAACACATGAACAAGGAAAATAAACGTGGTTGGTATACGAGTGATGGGATGTTCTATCTTTACAATGGCGATTTGAGTCACTATAGCGATGGCTACTGGCCAACAGTTAATCCATATAAGATGCCTGGTACAACAGAGACGGATGCTAAGAGAGCGGATAGCGATACAGGTAAAGTTTTACCGTCTGCTTTCGTTGGAACGAGCAAACTAGATGATGCCAATGCGACAGCAACCATGGATTTCACCAACTGGAATCAAACATTGACTGCTCATAAGAGCTGGTTTATGCTAAAGGATAAGATCGCCTTTTTAGGAAGCAATATCCAAAACACTTCAACAGATACTGCTGCAACTACAATTGACCAGAGAAAACTGGAATCAAGTAATCCATATAAAGTCTATGTCAATGATAAAGAAGCCTCCCTTACAGAACAAGAAAAGGATTATCCTGAAACCCAAAGTGTCTTTTTAGAATCATCCGATTCGAAAAAGAATATTGGTTACTTTTTCTTTAAGAAGAGTTCAATCAGTATGAGTAAGGCTTTGCAAAAGGGAGCCTGGAAGGATATCAATGAAGGACAGTCAGACAAGGAAGTTGAAAATGAATTTCTTACGATTAGTCAGGCTCATAAGCAAAATGGAGATTCTTATGGCTATATGCTCATCCCTAACGTGGGTCGTGCCACCTTCAATCAAATGATAAAAGAGTTAGAAAGTAGCCTCATCGAAAATAACGAAACCCTTCAGTCTGTTTATGATGCCAAACAAGGAGTTTGGGGCATTGTGAAATATGATGATTCTGTCTCTACTATTTCCAACCAATTCCAAGTTTTGAAACGTGGAGTCTATACCATTCGAAAAGAAGGGGATGAATATAAGATTGCCTACTATAATCCTGAAACCCAGGAATCAGCTCCAGATCAGGAAGTCTTTAAAAAGCTAGAGCAAGCAGCTCAGCCACAAGTACAGAATTCAAAAGAAAAGGAAAAATCTGAAGAGGAAAAGAACCATTCGGATCAAAAGAATCTCCCTCAGACAGGAGAAGGTCAGTCAATCTTGGCAAGTCTAGGGTTCTTGCTACTTGGGGCGTTTTATTTATTCCGTAGAGGAAAGAACAACTAATTTGTTCATCATCTAGATGAATTACATGAAACTGTGGAAAATAGAAAAAATCCGAAGAAGGCCAAATATCTTCGGATTTTTCTTTTAAAAAAGGATAAGTTGATACTTATCCTTTTTACTTCATTATGTGACTATAGCGTTTTGAAACTAGAATAGGACATCATAACTGCTAAAAGATTTCTATAAATTCATTTGATTTTCCTAATCAATTTATTCGTATCCTATTTCACTCTACTATATTAGTCCGTCTCGCTCCGTGAGGTGCGAGACAAAACAACCACCCGCTATACGGGTGCGCGTCGAAGGTTATACCAAAAAAACTCCAAACGCGATACAATAAAGGTGTTCAATCCACTTGTAAAGCGAAAGGAGAAAAAATATGGCACAAAAGACTCATAGTTTATCTCACACAAAGTGGAAGTGTTCTATCATATTGTGTTCACCCCTAAGTATAGACGAAAAGTCATCTATAATCAATATCGAAGTAGTTTAGGCGAAATATTTTATCGCTTGTGTAGTTATAAAGGTGTTGAAATGATCGAGGGTCACTTAATGCCAGACCATGTACACATGTTAGTCAGTATTCCACTAAGGCTAAGTGTTTCAAGTTTTATGGGGTATTTAAAAGGCAAAAGTGCACTCATGATGTTTGACAAACACGCCAATCTCAAGTACAAGTTTGGGAATCGGCATTTCTGGGCGGAAGGTTATTATGTAAGTCCAGTAGGGCTTAATGAAGCCACAATTAAGAAATATAGTCAAGATTAAAGAAATTATCGAGTGGATGATTTCTTCACGAGTATGAAAATTTGAGAACGAGTAAAGCATGATATATAGTAAAATGAAATAAGAACAGGACAAAATCGATCAGGACAGTCAAATCGATTTTTAACAATGTTTTAGAAGTAGATGTGTACTATTCCAGTTTCAATCTACTATAGCACTAGATAAATTGAGTGTAAAAGAATATGAGGATCCCTTTAGGGATAGTGGTAAGTAATACCAAAGTCTCTTAAAGAGGCAAGTGACGAGTCAAGAGCAATAAGGCTTGAACAACGTGAAAGCCAGCGTCTTTAGGCGCTGGCTGATGATTTGGGCTTATAGCTCTGAGATAAACCACCCGTTAGACGGGTAGTTATGATTTTATCTGAGTGTAATATACTGTTGGGCAATCTCGCTGATGCGGTCAAAGTTGCCTTGGGAAGCGAGTTTATTGAGTTCGCCACCAATTCCAACGGCATCTGCACCAGCAGCGAACCATTGAGGGATGTTGTTTAGGCCGACTCCTCCGGTTACCATTACGGAAACTTGTGGGATTGGTGCCTTGACTGCAGAGATATATGCTGGACTGAGAGTACTACCTGGGAAGAGTTTGATGATTTCACTACCGGCTTCAAGTGCAGTCGTGATCTCTGTGAGGGTAATACAGCCTGGAATGTACGGTGTGCTGTAGAGATTGCACATTTTCGCAGTTTCAGCATGGAAAGATGGAGAAACAACGTAATTTGCTCCAGCTAGAATGGCATCTCTAGCAGTTACGGCATCAAGCACAGTACCTGCACCGATACAAACACTCTGATCGTCCTGATACAAGTCTACAAGTTCCTTGATGATTTGTCCTGCATACTGATTGGTATAGGCGATTTCAATAGCTTTGATACCGCCCTTGATACAAGCAATCGAGGCTTGTAGTCCTTCTTCCTTTGTATTTCCTCGAATGACAGCGACAATTTTCTGTTTTTTTAGTTCAATAATCGTATCTGATTTGGTCATGTAATTCTCCTAACGAATGATATCTTGTGCATTTGCCAGTAAATTTTCAATACTAGTTGCGGAAGTGGAGAGATGGTCTCCTGGAAGAGTGCATTTGAGAGTTGCGCTCGCAACTGCAAAGTCAATGGTAGTTTTTAGGGAGGAATGATGGAGTAGTTGGTAAAGGGCACCAGATATAAAGGCATCCCCGCTACCAATTCGTTGATAGACTGCAGTTTTTAGTTGGACAGACTCTTCAAATCGTTCTTCCAGAGCATAGGCTTGATAGACATTTTTGTCTTGCTCATCACTAGATCGGAGGGTATGGAAAATGGCCTTGAAACCATAGGCTTCTTTTAAAAGTCGCATGCGATTTTCCACCTCTTCTAGGCTAGCACTGTCTCTTGGAAACATCTCTAGATTTTGGTCATCAATCATGAGAGGATCAATACCGAAGCAATAGTCAGTAAAACGTGCAAACTTAGAAAATTCATACTTGGCTTCTAGGACTGAAATCATCTTTGTTCTCAGATTGAGATCCATTGAAACGACAATTCCTCGGCGCTTGGCTTCTTCCAAGAGTAGGAGAAGGATCGCACGGACCTCTTGACCGATAGCTATGGTGATTCCACTAAAATGAAAATGGCTAATCCCCTGAAAGAGAGAATCCATATCTAGCATGTTTGGCCGAATCTGGCTGATACTCGTATGCTTACGATCGTAGAAAACTTCACTTTGACGACAACCAAAGCCGTTCTCCAAATAGTAGAGGCCGATTCGATCGCCAAGCCGACAGATTGAACTGGTATCGATTTGGTGCTGTTTCAAGAATGTGAGAAAACGATCTCCAATCTCGTTGGCAGGGAGTGCGGTAAAGACTTTCGTTGAGATACCCAGGGCTTGCAAATTACAAGCGATGTTAATTTCTGATCCGCCAAAATAAGTCGAACTGGCAACATGATCGCCGATACTGGTGGCATCTAATGGTGAGATTCGAATTAATGGTTCGCCAAACAGTAATATTTTCGTCATCCATTAGTTCCTTTCTGGTTTAGAATAGCTTTACTTAGCTAATACTTCTTTCAAATAAGCAGCGACTTCATCATCTTGGCAGTTTTCAAAGAAGTATTCTTGGAAGTATTTGCCAGAGATGGTGTCTTTGAGGAAGTCTTGGTCGATTGTTTTAAGGATGGTCATCAAATCATTGTGGGTGATTTGTTTTACCTCGTTTAAGATACGAGCGTTGCGTTGTTCAGGGATTACACGTTCTCTTGGGTAGCCACCGCCCATTTCTTCAGCAAATAAGCGTTCAAACATCAATTTGAGGGTCAGTTCTGCCCCCCAGCCAAATCCTTTGGCATAAGGGATAGACAAGGCGTTACCACCATTGATTTGAGAATAAAGGTAAGCGTCAGTTGGGTCCACTGCTAGACCACAGACAATACCAGGGAAGCTGTTTAAAGCAAGCATAGCCCCTACACCCGTACCACAGCCGGTAACAACAAAGTCAACTGCCTTTGTATTTAAAAGGATGGCAGCCATTAGTCCGTTCTGCACATAAGTTAATTGACTTTCTCCTTCTTCTCCACGCATACCATAGTTAAATAATTGGTAGCCTTTTTTATCTGTCGCTTCTTTTAGACTATCGTAAATAATGTGATTCTTGCTAGCTTGACTATTTTCATTGATTAATGCGATTTTCATAAGATCTTCTTTCTATTTTTACTCAGGTTGTTTTCCGATGTAGGCTAAGATACCGCCATCTACATATAGGATGTGGCCATTGACAAAATTGCTGGCATCACTAGCGAGAAAGACAGCAGGGCCCATCAAATCTTCAGGATTTCCCCAACGTGCAGCAGGTGTTTTTGCAATGATGAACTGGTCAAATGGGTGGCGAGAACCATCTTCTTGCAACTCACGAAGAGGTGCTGTTTGAGGAGTGGCAATATAACCCGGTCCAATTCCGTTACATTGGATATTGGCTCCACCGTATTCAGACGCAATGTTGCGGGTCAACATTTTCAAGCCCCCTTTAGCAGCAGCATAAGCGCTAACTGTTTCACGTCCCAGTTCGCTCATCATCGAACAAATATTGATAATCTTTCCATGCCCTTTCTTTATCATAGAAGGAATAACTGCCTTTGAAACGATAAATGGTGCGTTTAAGTCAATATCGATGACCTTACGGAAATCAGCGGCGCTCATTTCGCACATTGGAACTCGGCGGATAATACCAGCGTTATTAACGAGGATGTCAATGACACCAACCTCTTGTTCGATTTGCTTGACCATGGCTTGGATACCGTCCTCGTCTGTCACGTCACAGACATATCCATGGGCTTGGATGCCAACTTCACGATAAGCTTCAATCCCTTTATTGACCAGATCTTGATTGATATCGTTAAAGACAATAGTAGCGCCGGCTTCAGCGTAGGATTTGGCAATAGCAAATCCAATTCCATAAGAAGCGCCGGTGATGAGAGCAATTTTTCCTTTTAAAGAAAACTGCTCAATTGAGAATGATGTATTTGTCATTTGATACTTCCTTTCAAATTTGTTAAGACTTCTCTATAACCAAATTATATTCTAGTAAACCGGTTTTGTCAATAAATAAATATTTTTATTTATAAAAAGATTTGTTTTCCTAAAAAAACGGAAGATTTTGAAATTTCTGTCTATTAAACTGGTTAAAAAGATAATGAAAGCGCTAATATTTTTTTAAAAAAACTATTGACAAGATAAAAATAAAGGATTACAATGGGGAATATAAAGTAAACCGGTAAACCTAAACAAGAAAGGAGAAAAGATGAAAATTGTACTTGTAGGGCATGGACATTTTGCTACAGGGATTTATAGTTCTTTACAATTGATTGCAGGTAATCAAGAAAATGTGGAGGCGATTGACTTTGTGGAAGGAATGTCAGCAGATGAACTCAAGCAAAAAATCTTACTTGCAATTTCAAATGAAGAAGAAGTTTTAATCCTAAGTGATCTCTTGGGAGGATCGCCATTCAAGGTTTCTTCTACCATAATGGGAGAAAATCCAGTCAAAACAATGAATGTTCTCTCGGGTTTGAACTTAGCCATGTTAATGGAAGCAGTCTTTGCTAGAATGGCTCATAGCTTTGATGAGGTTGTTAATAAATCAGTAGTGGCGGCCCAGGGCGGAGTCGTAAATGGTAAAGAATTGTTTTCAACGGATGCAGAGGAAGAGGAAGAAGATTTCGAATCGGGTATTTAAAGGGTAAAAGAATGATAAAAAAGGTTACGATTGAAAAAATAAAATCGCCTGAGCGCTTCTTAGAAGTACCACTTCTGACGAAAGAAGAAGTCGGCCAGGCAATCGATAAGGTTATTCGGCAGTTAGAACTCAACCTTGACTATTTCAAGGAAGATTTCCCGACGCCAGCTACCTTTGATAATGTCTATCCAATCATGGATAACACGGAATGGACCAATGGTTTCTGGACAGGAGAACTGTGGTTGGCTTATGAATACAGTCAACAGGATGCATTTAAAAACATCGCTCATAAAAATGTTCTTTCTTTCCTGGATCGTGTCAATAAGAGAGTAGAATTGGATCACCATGATCTCGGCTTCTTGTACACACCGTCTTGTATGGCTGAATATAAGATAAATGGAGATGGAGAGGCTAGAGAAGCAACCTTGAAAGCTGCAGATAAGTTGATTGAACGCTATCAAGAAAAAGGTGGTTTTATTCAAGCTTGGGGAGACTTGGGCAAGAAAGAGCATTACCGTTTGATTATCGACTGCTTGCTCAATATCCAACTCTTATTCTTTGCTTATCAAGAAACAGGTGATCAAAAATACTACGATATTGCAGAAAGCCATTTCTATGCTTCAGCTAATAATGTAATCCGTGATGACGCTTCGTCCTTCCACACCTTCTATTTTGATCCTGAGACAGGTCAACCCTTTAAAGGTGTAACGAGACAAGGGTATAGTGATGATTCATGCTGGGCACGTGGTCAATCATGGGGAGTCTATGGTATTCCTTTGACTTATCGTCACTTAAAAGACGAGTCCTGCTTTGACTTGTTTAAGGGTGTGACCAATTATTTCTTGAATCGTCTGCCAAAAGATCATGTGTCCTATTGGGATTTGATTTTTAATGATGGTAGTGATCAATCACGAGATTCTTCAGCAACAGCTATCGCCGTCTGTGGGATTCATGAAATGCTAAAACATCTCCCAGAGGTGGATGCTGACAAAGATATTTATAAACATGCTATGCATGCCATGCTTCGTTCCTTGATCGAACATTATGCAAATGATCAATTTACCCCTGGTGGGACAAGTCTCCTCCACGGTGTGTACTCATGGCATTCAGGTAAAGGAGTGGATGAAGGCAATATCTGGGGTGACTACTATTACCTAGAAGCCCTTATCCGTTTCTACAAAGACTGGAACCTATATTGGTAGGAGGAGAAATATGACAATGCCAAATATTATTATGACCCGTATCGATGAACGGTTGATTCATGGACAAGGACAACTTTGGGTAAAATACCTAGGTTGTAATACGGTCATTGTTGCCAATGACGAAGTAAGCACGGACAAGATGCAACAAACTCTGATGAAAACAGTTGTGCCAGACTCAGTTGCCATGCGTTTCTTCCCTTTGCAAAAGGTGATTGATATCATTCACAAGGCTAATCCTGCTCAAACGATCTTTATCGTTGTAAAGGATGTAAAGGACGCTTTAACCTTGGTAGAAGGTGGTGTCCCTATCAAAGAAATCAATATTGGGAACATTCACAATGCCCCTGGTAAAGAGCAAGTGACACGCTCCATCTTCCTGGGTGAAGAGGACAAGGCAGCCCTCAAGGAATTAAGCCAAACTCATCAAGTAACATTTAATACGAAAACAACTCCAACAGGAAATGATGGAGCTGTTCAAGTCAACATTATGGACTATATTTAAAAGAGGAGATCGTTATGTCGATTAATGTATTTCAAGCGATTTTAATTGGATTATGGACAGCTTTCTGTTTTAGTGGAATGCTGTTAGGAATTTACACCAATAGATGTATTGTTCTGTCATTTGGTGTCGGAATTATTCTAGGTGATCTGCCTACTGCTCTTGCAATGGGAGCTATTGGTGAATTGGCTTATATGGGATTCGGTGTTGGTGCTGGAGGTACTGTTCCACCAAACCCAATCGGACCTGGTATCTTTGGTACCTTGATGGCTATCACTAGTGCTGGTAAAGTCAGTCCAGAAGCGGCTCTTGCCCTCTCTACTCCGATTGCTGTGGCGATTCAATTCTTACAAACTTTCGCCTACACTGTACGTGCTGGTGCGCCTGAAACGGCGATGAAGCACTTGAAAAACCATAATTTGAAGAAATTCAAGTTCACTCTAAATGCAACAATTTGGTTGTTTGCCTTTATTGGATTTACCTTGGGTTGCTTGGGTGCCCTTTCAATGGATACCTTGTTGAAACTCGTAGACTACATTCCACCGGTATTACTTACAGGTTTGACAGTTGCTGGTAAAATGCTCCCAGCTATCGGTTTTGCGATGATCTTGTCAGTGATGGCTAAGAAAGAGTTGATTCCCTTTGTCTTGTTGGGATATGTTTGTGCAGCTTATCTAAACATCCCAACAATTGGTATTGCAATTGTAGGTACTATCTTTGCTTTGATTGAATTTTATAACAAGCCAAAAACAGCGGATCATGTGGTAGAGGAGGAAGCACACGATGACTGGATCTAACAAATTAACAAAACGTGATTATCTTAAAACGTCTTTGCGGGCATTCTTTTGTCAAAATGGATTTAACTATAGTAACTATCAAGGGTTGGGATATGCCAATGTGATGTATCCTGCTTTGAAAAAACACTATGGAGAGGATCAGGAAGGTTTCTACCAAGCCTTGGAAGAAAACTGTGAATTCTATAATACCAACCCACACTTCCTGCCTTTTATTACCAGCTTGCATCTTGTAATGTTGGAAAATGGTCGACCAACAAAAGAAACACGTAGCATCAAGATGGCCTTGATGGGACCATTGGCAGGTATTGGGGATTCTCTTTCTCAATTCTGTTTAGCTCCATTGTTCTCAACCATCGCAGCTTCGTTTGCTCAAGAAGGCTTGGTTGTCGGTCCAATCTTGTTCTTCCTTGCGATGAATACGATTTTAACAGCGATTAAATTGTCAACTGGTCTGTATGGATACAAACTAGGAACGACTGTGATTGATAAACTAAGTGAGCAGATGGCAACGATTTCTCGTATTGCCAATATTATTGGTGTAACCGTAATTGCTGGTTTGGCAGCGACATCTGTTAAGATTATGGTGCCGATCACCTTTGCTGCAGGGGAAGTTAAAGCAGACGCTAAACAAAGTATCGTAAGTATTCAGGGAATGCTTGATAAGGTTGCTCCAGCTCTTCTACCAGCCCTATTTACACTTTTAGTTTACTACTTGATCAAAGAAAAGAAATGGACAACATATAAACTCGTTATTTTAACAGTTATCATCGGAATTATCGGAAGCTGGCTTAAGATTCTAGCTTAATGGATACAACATTGTTTTATGGAATAGTGATTGTCTTGGCAGTGAGCCCCCTTTTACTGTCAAGCTTTCATTCTATTCGTCAGCAAAAGTTGCTTCGCAAACAGATGGAGCAACGAAAAGAGTATTTAGCTTCTTTAACATCTGGTGATGAAGTGTTGTTATTGTCTGGAATTCATGGAAAAATCATTTCTATCAAAGATGACTTGGTCTCCTTGCAGATTGCAAAAGGTGTGGTCATCTATGTAGAAAAGGAAAGTGTAATGGGAAAGACAAAAGAACTGCTTTTTAAGTAGTTCTTTTTCTGGTAATAGATAATGAAAGAAGAAAGAAGACAATTTTTTGAAAGAATTGATGGGGACCAATATCGTGATTATATCTTGTCCCGCTGTTCAAAAGACTATGAGAAAGTCAAGAGTTCCCTTGAGCGCTTGATGGACAATCGTTTTATGTTTGATAGTCCTTGGGATATGGAACCTTGTTCAAAAATCCATCAAATCCAGCCGATGGTGTGGAATCAAGTATTTGAAGATGATCCAGAATGGGCTTATATGCTCAATCGACAAGAATATCTCCTGCAGTTTATGATAGGGTATCTAGTAGAAGGAGATAAGGTCTATATTCAAAAGTGTAAGTTCTTTCTATTTGACTGGATTGAGCAGGTGAGAGAATTTCGTCCTCAATCTTTGATGACTAGAACCTTGGATACGGGTATTCGTTCCTTTACTTGGTTGAAACTACTCTTGCTCCTCTTGAAATTTGACTTGCTAGAGGAGGAAGAACTAGAGAAAATTTTGGTCAGTCTAGAAAAGCAGATTGACTTTATGAAAAGCCATTATCGCGCCAAGTACACCCTTAGTAACTGGGGGATTTTACAAACGATTCCGATACTTGCAACCTATCATTTCTTTTCAGATAAGATGGACCTAGAAGAAGCTTACCATTTTGCTTCAAAGGAGTTGAAACAGCAGATCGAGACGCAGATTTTAGAGGATGGAAGTCAGTTTGAACAGTCGATTCTCTATCATGTAGAGGTTTATAAAGCCTTGCTGGACTTGTGTCTCTTGCTTCCGGACTTGCAAGATAACTTTCAAGAGCTGCTGGAAAAGATGGCGACTTACATTCAAATGATGACAGGTCTAGATGGACGGACCTTGGCTTTTGGTGATAGCGATTCTACAGAAACGACAGAGATTTTGAGCCTGTCTGCTATGGTTTTGAACAAGGAAGACCTTTTTAACGGTCTGGATGTTAAAGTCGATTTACTTAGCCTCCTGTTCCTGGGGCGAGAAAAGGTCAAGCGACTGCAGGAATTTGAAAAGAGAGCTTGGCAGCCTAAGTTCAGGAGCTTTGAAGATTCTGGGCATGTTTGCATTAAGGATGAACATCGTTATCTATTTTTTAAAAACGGTCCGCTGGGAAGTGCCCATAGCCATAGTGACGAGAATAGTTTTTGCTTACAGTATCAAGGCCAACCGATTTTCATAGATACTGGGCGTTATTCTTATCGGGAGGTAGATGAACGTTATCTCTTAAAGAGTGCTTGGAGTCATTCGACCTGTATAGTAGATGGGAAAGCTCCAGAAAGGATCGTGGGATCCTGGGAATATGAATACTATCCTCACTCCCTGTTTTGTCACCACAAAGAAAGAGAGGGAGTGCATTATATTGAGGGGGCGTATTTGTCAGCAGAACCTGATTTGCCTTATCTTCACAAGAGAAAAATCCTCATGTTGGCAGAGGATGTATGGCTCTTGGTAGATGATATCAGGTGTCAAGGTCAGCATGAGGCGTTGACTCAGTTTATCCTTGACAAGGATGTGACCTATCAAGATGGGAAAATCAATCAGTTGAGACTATGGAGTGAAGTTGATTTTGATTTGGAAGATACCATCATTTCTCCTAAATACAATGAGCTTGAAAGAAGTAGCAAACTCACCAAGCGCCAATTCTTTGAGAATCAGATGCTGGATTATACCATCATTGCGCATGAGAGTTTTGAAATCATCCGTCATTCTGTCTACCAGACAGATGATCGTGAAGTGGAAAATGCTCTGGCTTTTGAAGTGAAAAATGACGAAACAGACAAGCTGATTCTGTTATTAAGCGAGGATATTGGTGTAGGTGAAAAATTGTGCCTCGTTGACGGAACAAAAATGCGTGGAAAATGTCTAGTATATGATAAAATAAATGAGAGAATGATTCGCTTGCAGTGCTAGAAATAGGCATTTTGAATAGTGAATATGTTATAATGAGTATTAGTAGGAGGTGTTTTAGATTGGAGAAGAAACTGACCATAAAAGACATTGCGGAAATGGCTCAGACCTCGAAAACAACCGTGTCATTTTACCTAAACGGGAAATATGAAAAAATGTCCCAAGAGACACGTAAAAAGATTGAAAAAGTTATTCATGAAACAAATTACAAACCGAGCATTGTTGCGCGTAGCTTAAACTCCAAACGAACAAAATTAATCGGTGTTTTGATCGGTGATATTACCAACAGTTTCTCAAACCAAATTGTTAAGGGAATTGAGGATATCGCCAGCCAGAATGGCTACCAGGTAATGATAGGAAATAGTAATTACAGCCAAGAGAGTGAGGACCGGTATATTGAAAGCATGCTTCTCTTGGGAGTAGACGGCTTTATTATTCAGCCGACCTCTAATTTCCGAAAATATTCTCGTATCATCGATGAGAAAAAGAAGAAAATGGTCTTTTTTGATAGTCAGCTCTATGAACACCGGACTAGCTGGGTTAAAACCAATAACTATGATGCCGTTTATGACATGACCCAGTCCTGTATCGAAAAAGGTTATGAGCATTTTCTCTTGATTACAGCGGATACGAGTCGTTTGAGTACTCGGATTGAGCGGGCAAGTGGTTTTGTGGATGCTTTAACAGATGCTAATATGCGTCACGCCAGTCTAACCATTGAAGATAAGCATACGAATTTGGAACAAATTAAAGAATTTTTACAAAAAGAAATCGATCCCGATGAAAAAACTCTGGTATTTATCCCTAACTGTTGGGCCCTACCTCTAGTCTTTACCGTTATCAAAGAGTTGAATTATAACTTGCCACAAGTTGGGTTGATTGGTTTTGACAATACGGAGTGGACTTGCTTTTCTTCTCCAAGTGTTTCGACGCTGGTTCAGCCCTCCTTTGAGGAAGGACAACAGGCTACAAAGATTTTGATTGACCAGATTGAAGGCCGCAATCAAGAAGAAAGGCAACAAGTCTTGGATTGTAGTGTGAATTGGAAAGAGTCGACTTTCTAAAATGAAGGAAAATGACTTGCAATCTCTGTTAAGAAATAAAATAATCCCACCTAGAACAAGCTAGGTGGGATTATTTGCCTATGAAATGAGAAATTATGGGAGCAAGCTCCTAAATCAACTGTTTTTGATCTACTTCTTTAACTACTTGATAAAAGTTATAGAAGTAGGTCAAACTTGAAATGATGGTTACGACTAGGAATATTGAAAATTTCCATTGGACAGGGTTGGTTAAAAGTTGTGGAAAGGATATGAGGAGAAAGAAGAGGGCTGCGTTGAGGACAGGTATCCGTTTTGATTGTATTTTCTCAAGTCCTTTATTGAGCGCAGGAAGAAAGAGGAGTAGGAGTAGTAAAACTGTATGAGAAACAGCTCCTGAAATAAGGGCGCAGAAAAGGAAAATACTGATAAAAACATGAATGATCAGTAGTCTAGCTAGTGATTTCATAAGGCACCTCCTAATCCTGGTCTTTTTTAGCTCTTGCAATACGAAGTGAGTCGACAATATGTATCATCACTCCGAAAAAGAAAGCTCCCAGTATAGTTTTAAAAATATGTTTTGTATTTAGAAGAGAACTGATAAAATTGGGATTTTCACTTGTTAGGGTATCAATGAGTGGAATTATAAAAAATATCACTGTTCCATAAATCGAACCTGCTTTCAGACCAGGATAACGTAACTGTTTCTTTTCTTTTTTCATGAGTTTGCTCCTTTTTTAAAAATCTTCCTCCCAAAAGAGACTGTTGAGGTCAGTTTGGAGGCTGCGGGCGAGATTGAGACAGAGTTCCAAGGTTGGATTGTACTTGTCGTTTTCAATCATATTGATAGTCTGTCTCGAGACACCGATATCCTTGGCGAGCTCGAGCTGGGAAATACCCAATTCCTTGCGAAATTCTTTCACACGATTCATCTGTTCTTCTTTCTGATTTATGTCGTATATATTTGACTATATTATAGTCTTTTAAACATAAAGTGTCAAGTATTTTTGACATATTTTTTGAAGAAATAGTAGTCTCCTTGTCCTATTTGTCTGACAAGTGCAAGCTGGTCGGATTTGTGGTAAAATAGATAAGATATGACAAAAGAATTTCATCATGTAACGGTCTTACTCCACGAAACGATTGATATGCTTGACGTAAAACCTGACGGTATCTACGTTGATGCGACTTTGGGTGGAGCAGGCCATAGCGAGTATTTATTAAGTAAATTAAGTGAAAAAGGCCATCTCTATGCCTTTGACCAGGATCAGAATGCCATTGACAATGCGCAAAAACGCTTGGCACCTTACATTGAGAAGGGAATGGTGACCTTTATCAAGGATAACTTCCGTCATTTACAGGCACGTTTGCGCGAAGCTGGTGTTCAGGAAATTGATGGAATTTGTTATGACTTGGGAGTGTCTAGTCCTCAATTGGACCAGCGTGAGCGTGGTTTTTCTTATAAAAAGGATGCGCCACTGGACATGCGGATGAATCAGGATGCTAGTCTGACAGCCTATGAAGTGGTTAATCATTATGACTATCATGACTTGGTTCGTATTTTCTTCAAGTATGGAGAGGACAAATTCTCTAAACAGATTGCGCGTAAGATTGAGCAAGCGCGTGAAGTGAAGCCGATTGAGACAACGACTGAGTTAGCAGAGATTATCAAGTTGGTCAAACCTGCCAAGGAACTCAAGAAGAAGGGGCATCCTGCTAAGCAGATTTTCCAGGCTATTCGAATTGAAGTCAATGATGAACTGGGGGCGGCAGATGAGTCCATCCAGCAGGCTATGGATATGTTGGCTCTGGATGGTAGAATTTCAGTGATTACCTTTCATTCCTTAGAAGACCGCTTGACCAAGCAATTGTTCAAGGAAGCTTCAACAGTTGAAGTTCCAAAAGGCTTGCCTTTCATCCCAGATGATCTCAAGCCCAAGATGGAATTGGTGTCCCGTAAGCCAATCTTGCCAAGTGCGGAAGAGTTAGAAGCCAATAACCGCTCGCACTCAGCCAAGTTGCGCGTGGCCAGAAAAATTCACAAGTAAGAGGGAAAAAGATGGCAGAAAAAATGGAAAAAACAGGTCAAATACTACAGATGCAACTTAAACGGTTTTCGCGTGTGGAAAAAGCTTTTTACTTTTCCATTGCTGTAACCACTCTTATTGTAGCCATTAGTATTATTTTTATGCAGACCAAGCTCTTGCAAGTGCAGAATGATTTGACAAAAATCAATGCGCAGATAGAGGAAAAGAAAACCGAATTGGACGATGCCAAGCAAGAGGTCAATGAACTATTACGTGCAGAACGTTTGAAAGAAATTGCCAATTCACACGATTTGCAATTAAACAATGAAAATATTAGAATAGCGGAGTAAGATATGAAGTGGACAAAAAGAGTAATCCGTTATGCGACCAAAAATCGGAAATCGCCGGCTGAAAACAGACGCAGAGTTGGAAAAAGTCTGAGTTTATTATCTGTCTTTGTTTTTGCCATTTTTTTAGTCAATTTTGCGGTCATTATTGGGACAGGCACTCGCTTTGGAACAGATTTAGCGAAGGAAGCTAAGAAGGTTCATCAAACCACCCGTACAGTTCCTGCCAAACGTGGGACTATTTATGACCGAAATGGAGTCCCGATTGCTGAGGATGCAACCTCCTATAATGTCTATGCGGTCATTGATGAGAACTATAAGTCAGCAACGGGTAAGATTCTTTACGTAGAAAAAACACAATTTAACAAGGTTGCAGAGGTCTTTCATAAGTATCTGGACATGGAAGAATCCTATGTAAGAGAGCAACTCTCGCAACCTAATCTCAAGCAAGTTTCCTTTGGAGCAAAGGGAAATGGGATTACCTATGCCAATATGATGTCTATCAAAAAAGAATTGGAAGCTGCAGAGGTCAAGGGGATTGATTTTACAACCAGTCCCAATCGTAGTTACCCAAACGGACAATTTGCTTCTAGTTTTATCGGCCTAGCTCAGCTCCATGAAAATGAAGATGGAAGCAAGAGCTTGCTGGGAACCTCTGGAATGGAGAGTTCCTTGAACAGTATTCTTGCAGGGACAGACGGTATTATTACCTATGAAAAGGATCGTCTGGGTAATATTGTACCCGGAACAGAACAAGTTTCCCAACGAACGATGGACGGTAAGGATGTTTATACAACCATTTCCAGCCCCCTCCAGTCCTTTATGGAAACCCAGATGGATGCTTTTCAAGAGAAGGTAAAAGGAAAGTACATGACAGCGACTTTGGTCAGTGCTAAAACAGGGGAAATTCTGGCAACAACGCAACGACCGACCTTTGATGCAGATACAAAAGAAGGCATTACAGAGGACTTTGTTTGGCGTGATATCCTTTACCAAAGTAACTATGAGCCAGGTTCCACTATGAAAGTGATGATGTTGGCTGCTGCTATTGATAATAATACCTTTCCAGGAGGAGAAGTCTTTAATAGTAGTGAGTTAAAAATTGCAGATGCCACGATTCGAGATTGGGACGTTAATGAAGGATTGACTGGTGGCAGAATGATGACTTTTTCTCAAGGTTTTGCACACTCAAGTAATGTTGGGATGACCCTCCTTGAGCAAAAGATGGGAGATGCTACCTGGCTTGATTATCTTAATCGTTTTAAATTTGGAGTTCCGACCCGTTTCGGTTTGACGGATGAGTATGCTGGTCAGCTTCCTGCGGATAATATTGTCAACATTGCGCAAAGCTCATTTGGACAAGGGATTTCAGTGACCCAGACACAAATGATTCGTGCCTTTACAGCTATTGCTAATGACGGTGTCATGCTGGAGCCTAAATTTATTAGTGCCATTTATGATCCAAATGATCAAACTGCTCGGAAATCTCAAAAAGAAATTGTGGGAAATCCTGTTTCTAAAGATGCAGCTAGTCTAACTCGGACTAACATGGTTTTGGTAGGGACGGATCCGGTTTATGGAACCATGTATAACCACAGCACAGGCAAGCCAACTGTAACTGTTCCTGGGCAAAATGTAGCCCTCAAGTCTGGTACGGCTCAGATTGCTGACGAGAAAAATGGTGGTTATCTAGTCGGGGTAACCGACTATATTTTCTCGGCTGTATCGATGAGTCCGGCTGAAAATCCTGATTTTATCTTGTATGTGACGGTCCAACAACCTGAACATTATTCAGGTATTCAGTTGGGAGAATTTGCCAATCCTATCTTGGAGCGGGCTTCAGCTATGAAAGACTCTCTCAATCTTCAAACAACAGCTAAAGCTTTGGAGCAAGTAAGTCAACAAAGTCCTTATCCTATGCCTAGTGTCAAGGATATTTCACCTGGTGATTTAGCAGAAGAATTGCGTCGCAATCTTGTACAACCCATCGTTGTGGGAACAGGAACGAAGATTAAAAACAGTTCTGCTGAAGAAGGGAAGAATCTTGCCCCGAACCAGCAAGTCCTTATCTTATCTGATAAAGCAGAGGAGGTTCCAGATATGTATGGTTGGACAAAGGAGACTGCTGAGACCCTTGCTAAGTGGCTCAATATAGAACTTGAATTTCAAGGCTCGGGCTCTACTGTGCAGAAGCAAGATGTTCGTGCTAACACAGCTATCAAGGACATTAAAAAAATTACATTAACTTTAGGAGACTAATATGTTTATTTCCATCAGTGCTGGAATTGTGACATTTTTACTAACTTTAGTAGGAATTCCGGCCTTTATCCAATTTTATAGAAAGGCGCAAATTACAGGCCAGCAGATGCATGAGGATGTCAAACAGCATCAGGCAAAAGCTGGCACGCCTACCATGGGAGGTTTGGTTTTCTTAATTACTTCTGTTTTGGTTGCTTTCTTTTTTGCCCTATTTAGTAGCCAATTCAGCAATAATGTGGGAATGATTTTGTTTATCTTGGTCTTGTATGGCTTGGTCGGATTTTTAGATGACTTTCTCAAGGTCTTTCGTAAAATCAATGAGGGGCTTAATCCTAAGCAAAAATTAGCTCTTCAGCTTCTAGGTGGAATTATCTTCTATCTTTTCTATGAGCGCGGTGGCGATATGCTTTCTGTCTTTGGTTATCAAGTGCATCTAGGGATTTTCTATATTGTCTTCGCTCTTTTCTGGCTAGTCGGTTTTTCAAACGCAGTAAACTTGACAGACGGTGTTGACGGTTTAGCTAGTATTTCCGTTGTGATTAGTTTGTCTGCCTATGGAGTTATTGCCTATATGCAAGGTCAGATGGATATTCTTCTAGTGATTCTTGCCATGATTGGTGGTTTGCTCGGTTTCTTCATCTTTAACCATAAGCCTGCCAAGGTCTTTATGGGTGATGTGGGAAGTTTGGCCCTAGGTGGGATGCTGGCAGCTATCTCTATGGCTCTCCACCAAGAATGGACTCTCTTGATTATCGGAATTGTGTATGTTTTTGAAACAACTTCTGTTATGATGCAAGTCAGTTATTTCAAACTGACAGGTGGTAAACGTATTTTCCGTATGACGCCTGTACATCACCATTTTGAGCTTGGGGGATTGTCTGGTAAAGGAAATCCTTGGAGCGAGTGGAAGGTTGACTTCTTCTTTTGGGGAGTGGGACTTCTAGCAAGTCTCCTGACCCTCGCAATTTTATATTTGATGTAAGAATGGCACCCTGATGTTTCAGGGTGTTTTTGTGTTTAAATACACAATGAAAATCAAAGAACAAACTAGAAAGCTAACTTTAGGCTGCTCAAAACATAGTAGTTTGAAACTAGAATAGTACACATCTACTTCTAAAATATTGTTAGAAATCGATTTGACTGTCCTGATCGATTTGTCCTGTTCTTATTTCATTTTAATATACAGTTTTGAGATGGCTGATAGAACTGACGAAGTCAGCTCAAAACACGGTTTTGAGGTTGTAGACAAGGCGAAGCTGATGTGGTTTGAAGAGGTTTTCGAAGAGTGTAAAAAAATATTGGTCAGTTAAAGTCAAAACTCTTGACCTTTTCTGACCAATGTAGTATATTATGAACGTAAGGTAAATGAAAGCCTTACTAGAACACTTATTTAAAGTAAAATAGAAAGAGGTGGGTCTATGTTTCATCTAGAAATCTTCAGAAGTAAAGATAGTCTACTCCTGCTTGAAAAAGAAAAACCAGAAATAGTACGTAGGGTAGCGATCTAGCTAGTCTAAATTTTTTAAAACAATGGTCAAAGATAGTCAATATCAGTAATCATAACTAAGTAAACAAAAAGAGGTAAAGAATATGAATAACAACTTTAATAATTTTAATAACATGGATGATTTATTTAACCAATTGATGGGTGGTATGCGAGGATACAGTTCTGAAAATCGCCGTTACTTAATTAATGGACGCGAAGTCACACCTGAGGAATTTGCTCACTATCGTGCGACTGGTCAATTACTAGGAAATGCAGAAACTGATGTGCAAATGCCACAACAGGCATCAGGTATGAAACAAGACGGTGTCCTTGCAAAACTAGGTCGAAACTTAACAGCAGAAGCGCGTGAGGGCAAGTTGGATCCTGTTATCGGACGAAACAAGGAAATTCAAGAAACATCTGAAATCCTCTCACGCCGCACCAAGAACAATCCTGTTTTGGTCGGAGATGCAGGTGTTGGTAAGACAGCAGTTGTCGAAGGTCTAGCGCAAGCCATTGTGAACGGAGATGTTCCTGCTGCTATCAAGAACAAGGAAATTATTTCTATTGATATCTCAGGTCTTGAGGCTGGTACTCAATACCGTGGTAGCTTTGAAGAAAATGTCCAAAACTTAGTCAATGAAGTGAAAGAAGCAGGGAATATTATCCTCTTCTTTGATGAAATTCACCAAATTCTTGGTGCTGGTAGCACTGGTGGAGACAGTGGTTCTAAAGGACTTGCGGATATTCTCAAGCCAGCTCTCTCTCGTGGAGAATTGACAGTGATTGGGGCAACAACTCAAGACGAATACCGTAACACCATCTTGAAGAATGCTGCTCTTGCTCGTCGTTTCAACGAAGTGAAGGTCAATGCTCCTTCAGCAGAGAATACTTTTAAAATTCTTCAAGGCATTCGTGACCTCTATCAACAACACCACAATGTCATCTTGCCAGACGAAGTCTTGAAAGCAGCGGTGGATTATTCTGTTCAATACATTCCTCAACGTAGCTTGCCAGATAAGGCTATTGACCTTGTCGATGTAACGGCTGCTCACTTGGCGGCTCAACATCCAGTAACAGATGTGCATGCTGTTGAACGAGAAATCGAAACGGAAAAAGACAAGCAAGAAAAAGCAGTTGAAGCAGAAGATTTTGAAGCAGCTCTAAACTATAAAACACGCATTGCAGAATTGGAAAAGAAAATCGAAAACCACACAGAAGATATGAAAGTGACTGCAAGTGTCAATGATGTGGCTGAATCTGTGGAACGAATGACAGGTATCCCAGTATCGCAAATGGGAGCTTCAGATATCGAACGTTTGAAAGATATGGCTCATCGCTTGCAAGAAAAGGTGATTGGTCAAGATAAGGCCGTAGAAGTTGTAGCTCGTGCTATCCGTCGTAACCGTGCTGGTTTTGATGAAGGAAATCGCCCAATCGGCAGCTTCCTCTTTGTAGGGTCTACTGGGGTTGGTAAGACGGAGCTTGCTAAGCAATTGGCACTCGATATGTTTGGAACCCAGGATGCGATTATCCGTTTGGATATGTCTGAATACAGTGACCGCACAGCTGTTTCTAAGCTAATTGGTACAACAGCAGGCTATGTGGGTTATGATGACAATAGCAATACCTTAACAGAACGTGTTCGTCGCAATCCATACTCTATCATTCTCTTGGATGAAATTGAAAAGGCTGATCCTCAAGTTATTACCCTTCTCCTCCAAGTTCTAGATGATGGTCGTTTGACAGATGGTCAAGGAAATACAGTAAACTTCAAGAACACTGTCATTATTGCGACCTCAAATGCTGGATTTGGCTATGAAGCCAACTTGACAGAAGATGCGGATAAACCAGAATTGATGGACCGTTTGAAACCCTTCTTCCGTCCAGAATTCCTCAACCGCTTTAATGCAGTCATCGAGTTCTCACACTTGACTAAGGAAGACCTTTCTAAGATTGTAGATTTGATGTTGACTGAAGTTAACCAAACCTTGGCTAAGAAAGACATTGACTTGGTAGTCAGTCAAGCGGCTAAAGATTATATCACAGAAGAAGGTTACGACGAAGTCATGGGGGTTCGTCCTCTCCGTCGAGTGGTTGAACAAGAAATTCGTGATAAGGTGACAGACTTCCACTTAGATCATTTAGATGCTAAACATCTGGAAGCAGATATGGAAGATGGCGTTTTGGTTATTCGTGAGAAAGCCTAAGACAGAATTTTTAGGATAAAAAAGAAGGAGCCAGCTGAAAAAAACTGGTTCCTTTTGAGGTACGACGGGCATGTCGTGTAGTAGGTTGAAACTAGAATAGTACACATCTACTTCTAAAACATTGTTAGAAATCGATTTGACTGTCCTGAACGATTTGTCCTGTTCTTATTTCATTTTACTATATATCTGAATATCTGAGGTGTAAGTCCTCGGTGGGCACCCACTACCGGTGAACCCAATAGCGATTCCCAAGCCTGACTATCGTGAGGTAGTGGATTAAAACGGTCTGGGGATAGACCGTTTTAAGTCTGACGCTGGAAATAAGAATCGTCAGAGGAAGGGATAGCGAAATCGTGGCTTTACGAACAGGAACGTGATAGTAAGGCGTATATAGCGGATAAGGGGGTCTCAAACTCTAAAGTTCAAAAAGGTAGTCGTAACCTATATGCGTAAATCACGAGAGCAACTGAATTTGTTCATTCGAGGATGGATAAACTATTTCTCATTGGGAAATATGAAAAGTATAGTCGCCAGCATAGATGAGCGCTTGCGTACTCGCCTACGAGTGATTATCTGGAAGCAATGGAAGAAGAAATCGAGACGATTATGGGGATTGCTTAAGTTAGGGGTTCCTAAATGGATAGCAGATAAGGTATCTGGCTGGGGCGACCATTATCAATTAGTAGCTCAGAAGTCGGTACTTAAACGTGCTATATCAAAACCAGTCCTTGAAAAACGTGGACTGGTTTCGTGTTTGGATTATTACCTTGAACGACATGCGTTAAAAGTTAGTTGAACCGCCGTATGCCGAACGGCACGTACGGTGGTGTGAGAGGGGCTAGAGATTATCCCCTACTCGATTTTAAATCACATGACGTTCAAAGGCATCATCTGAAATCCCTTGTTCCAAGATGAGTTTTGCCCATTCTTTAGCAGAGAAGAGGCTGTGGTCCTTGTAGTTTCCGCAAGATTCGATGGTTGTCCCTGGGACATCTTCCCAAGTAGTAGTTTCAGCGATTTCCTTGAGCGAATCCTTGATAACAGCTGCGATTTTAGCACTGGTGTGACGTCCCCACATAATCATGTGGAAGCCTGTGCGGCAACCAAATGGTGAACAGTCAATCATGCCGTCAATGCGGGTACGGATGAGTTTGGCTAAGAGGTGCTCGATAGTGTGAAGGCCGGCAGTAGGGATAGAGTCTTCGTTTGGTTGCACCAAGCGAATATCATAATTGGAGATGATGTCTCCTTTTGGTCCTGTTTCTTCCCCAATCAAGCGAACATAGGGTGCTTTGACAATGGTGTGGTCAAGTTCAAAACTTTCGACAATAACTTCTTTTGACATGGTAAATCCTTTCAGTTTTCTTCTCTCATTATATCATAAAGGTTGCTCCTGAGACAGAGAGAAAACCTCTCCGAGGCTGGAGAGGTTGAAATCTTTACTTACGATATAAGCGGTCGTATTGGTAGTATGGGTCAAAGGTTACGTTGATACCCAGTTTACGAAGGACATTCTTGTCTTCATCGGTCAAGATGATGGTTGAGTGGGCTTCGCTTCCTTTGAGGTTGCCGAGTTCTTCCATAGCGCGGGCAGCATCAGGATTTTCTGTAGCTGTGATAGCAAGTGCAATCAGGATTTCATTTGAATGAAGGCGTGGATTGCGGCTACCGAGATGATCGATTTTAAGACCTTGGATTGGCTTAACAACTTCCGGCTCGATTAATTTTACTTCTTTAGCGATGTCAGCTGATTTTTTGATGGCGTTGATCAAGGCAGCGGCTGTAGGGCCAAAGAGTTCTGAGTTCTTACCAGTGACGATTTCCCCATTTGGCAATTCAAAGGCTAGGGCTGGTCCACCAGTTTCTTCTGCTTTTTGGCGCGCAACGACAGCAACCTTACGGTCTGCAGGTGAGATACCGAGGTCGTTCATGAGCAACTCAATTTTCTTGACGGCAGCTTCGCCAACTTTTTCAGCTTTGAAGTCAAGAACTGTTTGATAGTAACGACGGATGATTTCTTGTTTAGAAGCTTCGACAGCAGCCTCGTCATCTGTAATAGCGAAACCAACCATGTTGACACCCATATCTGTCGGTGAAGCGTATGGTGATTTTCCGAGAATACGTTCCAACATGCGCTTGAGCACTGGGAAGATTTCGATATCACGGTTGTAGTTGACAGTGGTTTCTCCATAGGTTTGAAGATGGAAGGGGTCAATCATGTTGACATCATCAAGGTCAGCTGTGGCAGCTTCATAAGCCAAGTTAACTGGATGATGAAGGGGAAGATTCCAAACAGGGAAGGTTTCAAATTTAGCGTAGCCAGACTTGATGCCATTGATTTGGTCGTGGTACATATTGGACATACACGTTGCCAATTTTCCAGAACCGGGTCCAGGAGCGGTTACGACAATCAAGTTGCGACTGGTTTTGATGTAGTCGTTTTTGCCCATGCCTTCTGGGGAAATGATGTGATCCATATCCGTCGGATATCCTTTGATTGGATAATGAAGATAAGAATCAATTCCGTTTTTCTCAAGTTGGTTGAGGAAGGCATCTGCAGCGGGTTGGCCAGCGTATTGTGTAATGACAACGGAACCAACAAAAATCCCTAATTCATTGAATTTGTCAATCAAACGAAGAACTTCTTGGTCATAAGAAATGCCTAAGTCGCCACGTGCTTTGGAATGTTCAATGTTACTAGCATTAATGGCAATCACAACCTCAACCTGCTCTTTCAATTCTTGCAAGAGCTTGATTTTGTTGTCAGGTTCATAACCAGGAAGGACACGAGCAGCGTGGAAATCTTCTAACATTTTGCCACCAAACTCTAGGTAAAGCTTGCCGTCAAATTGGTTAATGCGCTCCAAAATATGGTCGCGTTGTAAATTCAAATACTGTTCAGAACTAAAAGCTTGTTTTTTCATTTTTTTACCTCTGGACTCTATTATAATAAAAAATTGGAAGTTAGGAAACTACGGAGCTAAAAAAGAAATTAAAAAGATTAAGCAAACGCTTGCACAAAATTTTAAAAAGTGCTATCATAGACTATAGATTATGAAAATAATGAGGTAAACAGATGCAAGAAAAATGGTGGCATAATGCCGTAGTCTATCAAGTCTATCCAAAGAGTTTTATGGATAGTAATGGAGATGGAATTGGCGATTTGCCAGGAATTACCAGTAAGTTGGACTATCTAGCCAAGCTAGGAATCACAGCAATTTGGCTTTCTCCCGTTTATGACAGCCCTATGGATGATAATGGCTACGATATTGCTGATTATCAAGCGATTGCAACGATTTTTGGAACCATGGAGGATATGGATCAACTGATTGCAGAAGCTAAGAAGCGTGATATCCGTATCATCATGGACTTGGTGGTCAATCATACCTCGGATGAGCATGCCTGGTTTGTAGAGGCCTGTGAAAATCCTAATAGCCCTGAGCGAGACTACTATATCTGGCGCGATGAACCCAATGACCTAGATTCTATCTTTAGTGGGTCTGCTTGGGAATACGATGAAAAGTCAGGTCAATACTATCTCCACTTTTTCAGCAAGAAACAGCCGGATCTCAACTGGGAAAATGAAAAACTTCGCCAGAAAATTTATGAGATGATGAACTTCTGGATTGATAAAGGTATTGGTGGTTTCCGTATGGATGTTATTGACATGATTGGCAAAATTCCTGACGAGAAGGTAGTCAATAATGGTCCTATGCTCCATCCCTATCTCAAGGAAATGAATCAGGCGACCTTTGGAGATAAGGATCTCTTGACAGTAGGGGAGACTTGGGGAGCAACGCCAGAGATTGCCAAGCTCTACTCTGATCCAAAGGGGCAAGAATTGTCTATGGTCTTCCAGTTTGAACATATCGGTCTTCAGTATCAGGAAGGTCAGCCTAAATGGCACTATCAAAAAGAGCTGAATATCGCTAAGTTAAAAGAAATCTTCAACAAATGGCAGACAGAGTTAGGAGTTGAGGACGGCTGGAATTCCCTCTTCTGGAACAACCATGACCTCCCTCGTATTGTCTCAATCTGGGGAAATGACCAAGAATACCGCGAAAAATCTGCCAAAGCCTTTGCAATCTTGCTTCATCTTATGAGAGGAACTCCTTATATCTACCAAGGTGAGGAGATTGGGATGACCAACTATCCGTTTGAAACACTGGATCAAGTAGAAGATATTGAATCCCTCAACTATGCGCGTGAGGCTCTTGAAAAAGGTGTTCCGATTGAAGAAATCATGGACAGTATCCGTGTTATTGGACGTGACAATGCCCGTACCCCTATGCAATGGGACGAGAGCAAAAACGCTGGTTTCTCAACAGGTCAACCTTGGTTGGCGGTTAATCCAAATTACGAGATGATCAATGTCCAAGAAGCGCTGGCAAATCCAGATTCTATTTTCTATACCTATCAGAAACTGGTCCAAATTCGCAAGGAGAATAGCTGGCTAATTCGAGCTGACTTTGAATTGCTTGATACGGCTGATAAGGTCTTTGCTTATATACGTAAGGATGGCGACCGTCGCTTCCTAGTTGTGGCTAACTTGTCCAATGAAGAGCAAGACTTGACAGTAGAAGGAAAAGTCAAATCTGTCTTGATTGAAAACACCCTAGCTCAAGAAGTCTTTGAAAAACAAATCTTAGTTCCATGGGATGCTTTCTGTGTGGAATTACTATAAATATTTTTTGCAGAAAAATTTAAAATTGAAATCATATAAAAACAAGGGAGGACTGTATAAAAAGCAGAAATCCTTTGTTTTTTATAACCAAGGTTTATAAACTTTCATTCTCGAAATTCAATTAACTTTACAAATTCCCACTATTAAGGAGAAAGAAGATGAACATAAAGAAGCGTGTCCTTAGTGCAGGCCTGACTTTTGCATCTGCTTTGCTTTTAGCTGCTTGCGGCCAATCAGGTTCAGATACAAAAACTTACTCATCAACCTTTAGTGGAAATCCAACTACATTTAACTATCTATTAGACTATTACGCTGATAATATAGTCAATTGAAACAAGAACAAGACAAAAGAGCCTCATAAAAGGTATTGCAACTTGGTAATACCTTTTTGAGGTGCTTTTTGATATGAGCCCATGTTTTCTCAATAGGATTGTACTCAGGTGAGTAGGGAGGAAGAGGTAAAAGTTTATACCCAAACTCTTCACACAAGAGTTCTAACTTACCCATTCTATGGAATCTTGCATTATCCATAATAATAACCGATGGTGTGGTTAATGTTGGTAAGAGAAACTTCTGAAACTAAGCTTCAAAAAAGTCGCTCGTCATCGTCTCTTCGTAAGTCATTGGAGCGATTAACTCACCATTTGTTAGACCTGCAACCAAAGAAATCCTCTGATATCTTCTTCCAGATACTTTGCCTCTTATTAACTGACCTTTTAATGAGCGACCATATTCTCGATAAAAATAAGTATCGAATCCTGTTTCATCAATCTAAACAGGTGCTAGGTGCTTTAAACTATTAAAATTCTTAAGAAATAAGGCTACTTTTTCTGGGTCTTGTTCATAGTAGGTGTGGTTCTTTTTTTCGAGTGTAGCCCATAGCTTTGAGCGCATAGTGGATGGTAGTTGGATGACAGCCAAATTCAGAAGCTATTTCAGTCAAATAAGCGTCTGGATTGTCAGTAAGATAGTTTTTAAGTCTATCTCTATCAACTTTTCTTGGTTTTGTTCCTTTTACTTGGTGGTTTAGCTCTCCTGTTTTCTCTTTTAGCTTTAACCAGCCATAAATGGTATTACGTGAGATTTGGAAAACGTGTGATGCTTCTGTTATACTACCTGTTCGCTCACAATAAGAGAGAACTTTTTTACGAAAATCTATTGAATATGCCATAAGAAGATTATACCACATTGTGTACTACAGTAGATTGAAACTAGAACAGTACACCTCTACTTCTAAAACATTGTTAGAAATCGATTTGACTGTCCCGATCGATTTGTCATCTTCTTATTTCATTTTACTATATTTTTGGTTCGCGGGAAGTCTACTAAGATACTTAAAGATGCAGATAGTGGAAATAAAGGTGTAGACATTACCGTAAAAAAGTGATACAATTGTAAGATATTGAATGTATAGGTATTAATCATGAGTAGACGTTTTAAAAAATCACGTTCACAGAAAGTGAAGCGAAGTGTTAATATAGTTTTGCTGACTATTTATTTATTGTTAGTTGGTTTTTTATTGTTCTTAATCTTTAAGTACAATATCCTTGCTTTTAGATATCTTAACCTAGTGGTAACTGCGTTAGTCCTACTAGTTGCCTTGGTAGGGCTACTCTTGATTATCTATAAAAAAGCTGAAAAATTTACTATTTTTCTGTTGGTGTTCTCTATCCTTGTCAGCTCTGTGTCGCTCTTTGCAGTACAGCAGTTTGTTGGACTGACCAATCGTTTAAATGCGACTTCTAATTACTCAGAATATTCAATCAGTGTCGCTGTTTTAGCAGATAGTGAGATCGAAAATGTTACGCAACTGACGAGTGTGACAGCACCAACTGGGACTGATAATGAAAATATTCAAAAACTACTAGCTGATATTAAGTCAAGTCAGAATACCGATTTGACGGTCAACCAGAGTTCGTCTTACTTGGCAGCTTACAAGAGTTTGATTGCAGGGGAGACTAAGGCCATTGTCCTAAATAGTGTCTTTGAAAACATCATCGAGTCAGAGTATCCAGACTACGCATCGAAGATAAAAAAGATTTATACCAAGGGATTCACTAAAAAAGTAGAAGCTCCTAAGACGTCTAAGAATCAGTCTTTCAATATCTATGTTAGTGGAATTGACACCTATGGTCCTATTAGTTCGGTGTCGCGATCAGATGTCAATATCCTGATGACTGTCAATCGAGATACCAAGAAAATCCTCTTGACCACAACGCCACGTGATGCCTATGTACCAATAGCAGATGGTGGAAATAATCAAAAAGATAAATTAACCCATGCAGGCATTTATGGAGTTGATTCGTCCATTCACACCTTAGAAAATCTCTATGGAGTGGATATCAATTACTATGTGCGATTGAACTTCACTTCTTTCTTGAAAATGATTGACTTATTGGGAGGGGTAGATGTTCATAATGATCAAGAGTTTTCAGCTCTACATGGGAAGTTCCATTTCCCAGTAGGGAATGTCCATCTAGACTCTGAGCAGGCTCTAGGTTTTGTACGTGAACGCTACTCACTAGCCGATGGAGACCGTGATCGCGGGCGCAATCAACAAAAGGTGATTGTGGCTATCCTTCAAAAATTAACGTCAACCGAAGCACTGAAAAATTATAGTACGATCATTAATAGCTTGCAAGATTCTATCCAAACAAATATGCCACTTGAGACTATGATAAATTTGGTCAATGCTCAGTTAGAAAGTGGAGGGAATTATAAAGTAAATTCTCAAGATTTAAAAGGGACAGGTCGGATGGATCTTCCTTCTTATGCAATGCCAGACAGTAACCTCTATGTGATGGAAATAGATGATAGTAGTTTAGCTGTAGTTAAAGCAGCTATACAGGATGTGATGGAGGGTAGATGAAATGATAGACATCCATTCGCACATCGTCTTTGATGTAGATGATGGTCCCAAGTCAAGAGAGGAAAGCAAGGCTCTCTTGGCAGAATCCTACAGACAGGGGGTGCGAACCATTGTCTCTACCTCTCACCGTCGCAAGGGCATGTTTGAAACTCCGGAAGAGAAGATAGCAGAAAACTTTCTTCAGGTTCGGGAAATAGCTAAAGAAGTGGCGAGTGACTTGATCATTGCTTACGGGGCTGAAATTTACTACACACCAGATGTTCTGGATAAGCTGGAAAAAAAGCGGATTCCGACCCTCAATGATAGTCGTTATGCCTTGATAGAGTTTAGTATGAACACTCCTTATCGCGATATTCATAGCGCCTTGAGCAAGATCTTGATGTTGGGAATTACTCCAGTCATTGCCCACATTGAGCGCTATGATGCTCTTGAAAATAATGAAAAACGCGTTCGAGAATTGATCGATATGGGCTGTTACACGCAAGTAAATAGTTCACATGTCCTCAAATCCAAACTTTTTGGCGAACGTTATAAATTCATGAAAAAAAGAGCTCAGTATTTTTTAGAGCAGGATTTGGTCCATGTCATTGCAAGTGATATGCACAATCTAGACGGCAGACCTCCTCATATGGCAGAAGCATATGACCTTGTTACCCAAAAATACGGAGAAGCGAAGGCTCAGGAACTTTTTATAGACAATCCTCGAAAAATTATAATGGATCAACTAATTTAGGAGAAATGATGAAAGAACAAAACATGATAGAAATCGATGTATTTCAATTATTTAAAACCTTGTGGAAACGCAAGCTAATAATTTTAATAGTGGCACTTGTGACAGGTGCGGGGGCTTTTGCATATAGCACTTTTATTGTTAAGCCAGAATATACGAGTACCACGCGAATTTACGTAGTGAATCGCGATCAAGGAGACAAGCCGGGGCTGACAAATCAGGATTTGCAGGCAGGATCTTATCTGGTAAAAGACTACCGTGAGATTATCCTTTCGCAGGATGTATTGGAAAAAGTAGCGACAAATTTGAAGTTGGATATGCCAGCAAAAACGTTAGCCAGCAAAGTTCAAGTGACTGTACCAGCTGACACTCGTATCGTCTCAATCTCTGTCAAGGATAAACAGCCAGAGGAAGCCAGTCGTATCGCTAATTCTCTACGAGAAGTTGCTGCAGAAAAGATCGTCGCTGTAACGCGAGTATCTGATGTAACGACACTTGAAGAAGCGCGACCAGCTACGACTCCTTCTTCTCCAAATGTTCGACGCAATTCCTTGTTTGGTTTTCTTGGAGGAGCAGTCGTAACAGTAATTGCTGTTCTTTTGATTGAGGTGCTGGACACCCGTGTGAAACGTCCTGAAGATGTTGAAGATGTACTGAAAATTCCACTTTTAGGGCTCGTTCCAGATTTTGACAAAATAAAATAGGAGGAAGTTATGCCAACATTAGAAATCTCACAGGCAAAATTGGATTCTGTAAAAAAGGCAGAGGAATATTATAACGCTTTGTGCACGAACCTACAGTTAAGTGGAGATGGTTTGAAAGTATTTTCTATCACTTCTGTGAAAATAGGAGAAGGAAAATCAACGACTTCCGCCAATATCGCTTGGGCTTTTGCGCGTGCAGGTTACAAAACGCTGCTGATTGATGGAGATATTCGCAATTCTGTTATGTTAGGTGTCTTTAAAGCAAGGAATAAGATTACAGGCCTGACAGAATTTTTATCAGGAACTACAGACCTATCACAAGGGCTTTGTGATACCAATATCGAAAATCTCTTTGTAATTCAGGCTGGCTCTGTGTCACCGAATCCGACAGCTCTTCTTCAAAGTAAGAATTTCACTACAATGCTTGAAACCTTGCGTAAATATTTTGACTACATCATTGTAGATACTGCTCCTGTTGGTGTCGTGATTGATGCGGCTATTATTACGCGAAACTGCGATGCTTCTATTTTAGTGACGGAGGCAGGTGAAATAAATCGACGGGATATTCAAAAAGCAAAAGAACAGTTGGAACACACAGGGAAGCCGTTTTTGGGAATTGTGTTGAATAAATTCGATACTTCAGTAGACAAATACGGTTCTTATGGAAATTATGGAGATTACGGGAAAAATAAAAAATAGGTCGGGGGATAGAGATGAATGGAAAAATATTAAGGTCTTCATTGGTCATAATCCAGAGTTTTCTTGTTATTTTATTGACTTATCTACTTAGTGCTGTGAGAGAAGCGGAGATTGTTTCAACAACAGCTATTGCACTTTATATCCTCCATTATTTTGTTTTTTATATCAGTGATTATGGACAGGATTTCTTTAAAAGGGGATATTTGATTGAACTTGTCCAGACATTGAAATATATCCTATTCTTTGCACTAGCGATTAGTATTTCTAATTTTTTCTTAGAGGATCGATTTAGTATTTCCATACGAGGCATGATTTACTTCCTCACATTACATGCTCTCTTAGTCTATGTGCTAAACCTATTTATCAAGTGGTATTGGAAGCGGGCTTATCCCAACTTTAAAGGAAGTAAGAAGATTCTCCTACTTACAGCAACTTCTCGTGTCGAAAAGGTACTGGATAGATTAATAGAATCAAATGAGGTTGTTGGGAAGTTGGTAGCCGTCAGTGTCTTAGATAAACCAGATTTTCAGCATGATTGTTTAAAGGTAGTAGCAGAGGGGGAGATAGTAAACTTTGCGACTCATGAGGTGGTAGATGAAGTCTTTATCAATCTTCCAAGTGAAAAATACAATATTGGGGAGCTGGTCTCTCAGTTTGAAACGATGGGAATTGATGTAACAGTTAATCTAAATGCTTTTGATCGTAGTTTGGCACGTAACAAGCAAATTCGTGAGATGGCAGGATTAAACGTTGTGACTTTTTCTACAGCATTTTATAAGACTAGTCATGTAATTGCTAAGAGGATTATTGATATCGTGGGTGCATTGGTAGGGCTGATACTATGTGGTTTAGTCAGTATTGTATTGGTTCCTTTGATTCGAAAGGATGGGGGCTCTGCTATTTTTGCTCAGACGCGTATAGGAAAAAATGGTCGTCAGTTCACTTTTTATAAGTTTCGCTCTATGTGTGTAGATGCCGAGGCGAAAAAAAGAGAACTCATGGAACAAAATACCATGCAGGGTGGAATGTTTAAGGTGGACGATGATCCTCGTATCACGAAAATTGGTCGTTTTATACGGAAGACTAGCTTGGACGAGCTACCACAGTTTTATAATGTTCTAAAGGGAGATATGAGTTTGGTTGGCACACGGCCACCAACAGTGGACGAGTATGAACACTATACCCCAGAACAAAAACGTCGGCTAAGTTTTAAACCTGGTATAACAGGCTTATGGCAGGTCAGTGGACGAAGTGAAATTAAGAATTTTGATGAAGTTGTTAAATTAGATGTGGCTTATATAGATGATTGGACAATCTGGAAAGATATTGAAATTTTATTGAAGACAGTTAAAGTAGTATTTATGAGAGATGGAGCGAAGTGAAAGTTATCTTTTCCGATAAAAGTGCACGATTAGAGAAGGGAAATTACAACTCTATATGACTATTAAATCGTATCAAAATATTTAAATGATTTTAAACGATAAAATATTAGAAAAGTTGAGGTAAAAAATGGATATAGTATATACGACAGACAATAACTTTGTTGAGGTACTTTATGCATCAATTTCATCTTTATATGAAACGAATGCATTATTATATCCCAACGTTTGGATAATTGCTGACAAGGTATCAGCTAAAAATAGAGATAAAATCAATGAGTTAGCTAGTAAAAATAATCAAAATACGATAAACTGGATAGAAAATATAGAAAAACCTTTTAAATTGACATCAGATAGAGGTTCTATAAGTTCTTATAGTAGATTATTTTTAGGAGAAGTTCTTCCCAAAAAAGTTAGGAAAGTACTTTATCTTGATTGTGACATTATTATCATGGATAGTTTATCAGATTTATTTGATGAAGAATTTGATGGAAAAATAATCCAAGGTGTGTCCGATGTTTTAAATAAGGAGTATAAAAAAATATTGAATATTCCTGTTAGTGCACCTGTATTTAACTCAGGTGTATTATATATTGATTTAGATAAATGGCGTGAACAACGAATCGAGGAAAAATTAGTTTATATAATAAATAAATTTAAAGGAAATGTAATTCAAGGAGATGAAGGAGTATTGAATGCTGTTCTGTTTGATTCTTATAAAGAATTATCTCCAAGATACAATTATATGACCATTTTTGAGGATATGTCTTATGAGGATATGATTGCTTTTAAGCAACCTGTAAACTATTATAGTAAGGAAGTTTTAGAAGAATCAAGAAAGAATATAATAATCCGCCATTTCACAACGTGTTTTCTATCACTCAGACCTTGGCAAGAAAGTAGTGAGGTAACGCATGTGGAAATATTTAAAAAATACTATAGAGGAGCATACAAACAAGCATCTCCATCTAAGTTATTAAATATTTATAAAATTTTACCTAAAAAAATGTCGCTCTATCTACTAGGTTTTATTCAATCAAAAGTGCGTCCAAAACTGTATAGAATTACAAAATAGAGGTATAAAATGGTAAGTGTTAAAAGTATAGAACAAAAAACGATGACGGAAGAAAAGAAAAGGGAAGCAAAAAAAGACATTTTTGCTTTCTATGTAGGTAGACCTCTATCATACATATTGACAATTCCTTTTCTTAAAACAAAAATGACACCGAATCAGATTTCTATATTGTCTATTGTACCTTTAATTATCGGAACAGCTTTGGTAACAGTAAGTTCTAATCAGTTTGTACTATTGCTAAATTGGCTTTGTTTTTTCTTATGGAATTTACTTGACGGTGTTGACGGAAATGTTGCTCGTTTCAAGGGAATTACCTCTCCTATGGGAAGTGTTATAGATGCAATGGCAGGCTATGCTGCAATGTATTTATCATTCCTCACGATGGGAATTATTGCAAGTGACTATAGTCAAACACTATTCTTTACACAAAAAACATATTTAATTTTAGGGTCACTATCTGGTGTTTTTGTTTTGTTTCCTAGATTAATTATGCACAAAGCTATAAATACTGTAGGAAGTAAGAATAGTGAGCAGTACAAAGGTAGAAAAAATTTTGGTGTTATAGAAATGATTGCACTTAATGTAACCTCTATAACAGGATTTGCTCAATTGTTTATGCTTATTGCAATATTATTAAAATTGAGCGACTTATTTACACTAGTTTATTTCCTCATTAATTTATTAGTTATGGTGATCTCTATTAAAAAGATAGTAAAATAAGAATAAGGCGAGTTATGAAAAAAATTGCGATAGTAAGGTATAATTTAAGTAAAATTGGTGGAGCTGAAAAAGTTGCTATAAATATGGCTAATGAATTTTCTCAAAACCACAAAACATACTTAATTTCTATTTTACTAAATGAAGACAAGAACATAAATTATGACATATCATCTGATGTTGAAGTTGAGTCCTTTTTTTATGGTGATTTAAGAGTTCGTAAAGTGATAATTCCAGCTATGCTGAAGTTAAGAAAACACTTGATAAAGAATGAAATTGATGTAGTGTTTTCTATTGCTCCGGCTACAAATATTATTATCTTTTTAGCAACGTTAGGATTAAATATAAAAACTGTCTTTTGTGACCACCATAGTTTAGAGTTTCAAGACACTTTCAGTCGCGAGATACAAAGATATATTGGGGCAAAGTTTTTTGACAAAATTGTAACTTTGACTGAGGAAGATAAAAATAGATATCGAAAAGACTTTTCATTAAGAAATGAAAAGGTTACTTCAATCTATAATTGGATGGAAGACATTAATAACATTCCCGCATATACTAATAAAAGCAAGAGCATTATAACAGTTGGAAGAATAGAATATCAAAAAGGATATGACTATTTAGCTAAAGCTATTGTTAACGTTTTGTCAAAATATAAAGACTGGGAATGGGACATATACGGTTCGGGAAACGAGCAAATAAAACAAGATCTGATTACTGAATTGGATAAAGGTGGCGTTTTATCGCGGGTTCATTTTAAAGGGAATGTTAATGGTACAGAAAATATTTATCCCGGTCATTCTATTTATGTAATGACTTCTCGTTATGAAGGTCTTCCCTTAGTTCTTTTAGAAGCTAAACAGTATGGACTACCGATTGTTAGTTTTAAATGTCCAACGGGTCCATCAGAAATAGTTTTAGATGAGGAAAATGGATATTTAGTTGATAATTACGATGTTGATTACATGAGTAGAAAAATTTCTGATTTAATTGAAAACGAGAATTTGAGATTAAAATTTTCAGATGAATCAATGAAAGATACTGAAAAATTTAGCAAGAAAAAGATTATAAAGCAGTGGGAAGACTTAATTGAAGAAATGACAGGGGAATAGAATGGGAAAGAAATTATTAACAATAGCAGTGCCATCATACAATGCGGAAAAATATTTACCAGATACTATACCAACAATATTATCTGCAAAGAATGTACATTTAATTGATTTACTTATAGTAAATGATGGTTCGAGTGATGGTACGGGGGAAATCGCTGAAGAATTCGAGCGAAATTACCCTGATATTATTCGTGTTTTAAATAAACCAAATGGTGGGCATGGATCAGCTGTAAATGCAGGTATAAAAAATGCTTATGGAACGTATTTTAAGGTTGTTGATGCAGATGATTGGGTTGATACAGAAAATTTAGATGATTTGATAGAATATTTAAAAGAAACAGATGTGGATGAAATTCTTTCACCGTATTATCGAGTTTATGTTAATCAAGCTGGAGATGTAGTATCTATTGAAAATTATAACGAATTTTCGATGATTCAGACAGATAAAGTGTACCAGGTAGATGCTTTCTATGAACAAATAGGTAGAACCGTAGGAATGCACACTATGACATTAAAAACCAAGCTGTTAAAAGAAAATCAAGTAGAATTATCTGAAAATATGTACTATGTAGATATGGAATATATCACCTATGTTCTACCATATATAGAAACGGTTTTTCTTTTTAATAAACCGATTTATAAATACCGTTTAGGAACATCTACGCAAAGTATTAGTATAGAAAGTTATATAAAAAATAGATCTATGCATAAACAAGTTATTTTTAATCTTATTGATTTTTACAATCAAACGAAACTTGGATTTGGTCGCTCCAAAGCAGTAAAGAATCTAATAATAAATCTTATAAATCAGCAGTGGAATATCTATTTCAATTTAAATAATGTAACTGAAGCTAAAAAAGAATTAATAGAATTTGAAAAATCTATAGCTATTAAAAATAAAAGCTTCTTGAAAAATTCTACGGGCTTAAAGATGAATTTTGTCAGAAAAAGTCGTTACCATTTATTTAACATTGCTAAATATTATAGTAATTGGAGAGTGAAATCTTGAATAAAATCAAAAAAATGACAAGAGAATACATGAAATTGAAAAAAATTTTCTCTACCCAAATTGCAAATAATATGCTCTTAGAAAAGATAGCTGCACGACTATCAAGATATAATTTTTTGCATGGTTTAGTAGTATTTATTTACTCTAAAAAACATAAGGATATTTTAGATTTTCTAAAAAAGGATTTTGATATATTTTTATCTACCTATTCTTATGATTTCGAAAAATCTAATGAGCAAAATGGAAAAAAGATTTTTTCATTATGGCTTCAAGGATATGAAAATGCTCCAGAAATTGTTCAAAAATCCATACAAACCCAAAAAGAATATGCTGAAAGATTTGGTTATGAATACATATTGTTAGATAAGTCAAATTTAGAGACATTTGTTAAAATTCCTGAAAATATTGCTAGAAAATTTGAAGATGGGAAAATAGATGCAATAAAATATTCAGATATCATTAGAACTTTCTTGTTATTTAAATACGGTGGTATCTGGTTCGATGCAACTATTTATATAAAAACAGATTCAAAGTTAAGTTATTTAGATGATGAGTTTTATACTATTCGTGCGAAGGGAGATGAAACCTATCCTAAGTATGTTGCGGATGGACGTTGGGCCTTGTTTTGTATAGCTGGATATCGTAATGGGATTGTATTCGATTTTTTAAGAAAATTTCAAGTTGAATATTTCTCTAAATATGACTTACCAATAAATTACTTTTTGATAGACTATTTAATGGAGTTAGGCTATGAGTATAATCCAATAATTCGAAAACAGGTTGATAAGGTAATTACCAACAACCAAGATCTCTATTTTTTAGTAAATAATTTTTCTAATATGTACAGGGATGAGGATTGGAAAAAAGTATTAGAAACAACAAATATTTTTAAATGTAGCTATAAAATATATGTAAGCGATAAATTGGACACATACTTTTATAAATTGAAAAATCAAACTCTATAGTGAGGAAATGTAATGATTTCGATTATTGTTCCAGTATATAATGTGAAAGACTATCTACATTATGCAATGGAAAGTTTATTTAGACAAACATACACAGACTTTGAAGTTATTTTAGTTAATGATGGTTCAACAGATAGTTCTGGTGAATTATGTAATCGGTACGCTGAAAATCATGAGAATGTTTATGTTTTTCATAAAAAAAATGGTGGACTTTCGGATGCTAGAAATTTTGGTGTCACGAAGGCTTCTTCGGATTGGATAGTTTTTCTAGATCCAGATGACTATTTTGAAGTAGATGCTTTAGAACTATTAGTTAAGATTCAGCAAAGATATGACGCAGATTTGATATCAACTAAAGTAAAATCTACTTCGACATATGAAGATTATAATTCTGACTATATGGGAGAATCTGTTTATAGTAATCTTGAAGTACTTTCAAAAGAGGAAGCATTAGAACTGATGCTTCAAGATAAAGTTGCAACAGTATCGGCCTGTGCTAAACTATATCATAAGAGTATTTTAGAAAGAGCTCCCTTCCCTATTGGAAAAGTCTATGAAGATTTTTATGTTGTTGGTGAACATTTGGCATTAGCAAATAGAATTGTAATAAGTCCTTATAAAACCTACAATTATTTTTGTAGACCGGGTAGTATCGTTCGTTCTAAATTTACTGTTAAGAGGTTTAACTTTTTTGAAGCTGCTGAACATAATCGTAGTATTATTAAAAAATATTATAATTCAAAAAATCTTGAAAATGTTTTAAATATCAAAATAGTGCAGGGTTCCTTTTCTATTGCTTCATCAGCTGCTGAATCAGATGTAGAATCCTTACTAGCAATTAGGAAGAAACTGTCCTCATTGTATTGGAGTGTTTTCACATCACCAAAAGCTTCTTATAGACTAAAATTAAAATATACGTTATTTTTACTTTTCCCTAAAGGATATTACAAATTAAAAAAAATGATAAAGAGAGTGGATTAAATGTCAGTTAGAAAACTATCTTTAATAGATATACTGGACTATATGTGGATAATATTAATTATTGTACAGTGTCATTCAATATATACAGTAAAATCTGAACCTCTTAATTTAATTGTGCCATTTTTAGTTACAACAGCAATGTTGTTGTTACTCAATTTATTACGATTCACTTTGTCAATAAAATATATATATATGTTAGGGCTATATTTTATAGCAATGGCTACATTTTTTTTAACTAACATAGGTGCTAATGTTACTCCCTTAAATATTACGAAGTATTTTATAATGCTTCCTTTATTTTTTTTAATAAATAGTATTTATGTGAATAAAGAAATTTTTTCAGCGTTACTATCAAAATTTGTAAACGTAGTAGTAATTTTAGCAATTTTTTCCTTATTCTTTTGGATATTTGGAACACTTCTGAATGTTGTACACCCTACCTCAACAGTAATTAATCAATGGTCTGGTGGTCAATTAATAAATAGCTACTATAATCTATATTTTGAAACTCAACAGATGATTTTTTTTGGGTTCCGTATAATACGGAATTCAGGAATATTTGCTGAATCTCCTATTTGGGGGCTAATACTAAGTATTGCTTATGTTATTGATTTTCTTATTTTGAAATTTGATAAAAATAGCAAGCGTAATATAATTATTCTAACTATGTTAAGTACAATTTCAACGACAGGTATTATTATTGTCGGGTTAGCTATATTATATAAAATAATGACTACTAGTCGTTGGATGACAAAACTCTTACTTCTCCCTGTCACATTGAGCTTAGGACTCTCTTTATTGCTCCTATTGGCTGAGAAATCAGAGACAGTTTCAGCTAATCTTAGAGTTGATGATTATAATATTGGTTTTATAGTATGGAAGGCAAGTTTGTGGATAGGACACGGATTGAATAATGGTATATTAGCAATTCAATCACATATCTCAACGTTTACAAGAAATTTAGGCTATAGTAACACATTATTTGTTATTTTGGCTCAGGGAGGTTTATTATTATTCTTGATTTATTTTTCTCCAATGATACTATTATTGTTTAAGAAAAATATCAATCTTGATTTTAAGTTTGCTATTATCTTATTCTTTATCTTAGTAACAACAATTATTTTTGAAGGGACATTTTTATTTCTCTGGATTTTAACATTATCGTATAGCTACTTTTCCTTTGTAACATTAGATAAAACTGGAACGTAAAGTAGATAATATATAATGTCATATATAAATTTTGATATTTGTTTAATCAACTTATTCTTATTATTGTGACATTCTTACTTTTACAGTTGATGATAGAAACAAATCTTTTAAAGCAAGTGAAATAAATTAATAAAACATGAAAGTACTAAAAAATTACGCCTACAATCTTTCTTACCAATTGTTGGTGATTATACTCCCTATCATTACGACGCCCTATGTAACAAGGGTCTTTTCTTCGGATGATTTAGGGACGTATGGTTATTTTAATTCCATCGTTACTTATTTTATCCTCTTAGCGACGCTAGGAGTTGCTAACTATGGGACCAAGGTCATTTCAGGGCATCGAAAGCAAATTCAAAAAAACTTTTTGGGAATCTATTCTCTGCAATTAGGTGCAACAGTTCTTTCTCTGTCCTTGTATGCTCTTCTTTGTCTAACTCTTCCCTTTATGCAAAATCCGGTAGCCTATATTCTAGGCTTGAGTTTAGTTTCTAAAGGTTTAGACATCTCCTGGCTCTTTCAAGGGTTAGAAGATTTTCGTAAAATTACGGTCAGAAATATCACAGTGAAGCTTGTTGGTGTAAGTGCCATTTTCTTGTTTGTAAAATCAGCGAGTGATCTATACTTGTATGTTTTTCTTCTAACAGCATTTGAATTGTTGGGTCAGTTAAGTATGTGGTTTCCAGCCCGTGAATATATTGGAAAACCACATTTTGATATAGAATATGCTAGGCATCATCTGAAGCCAGTTATCTTGCTATTCTTACCACAAATTGCTATCTCGCTTTATGTGACTTTAGATCGTACAATGTTAGGGGCGCTAGCTTCTACAAAAGATGTCGGCATTTATGATCAGGCTTTGAAGCTGGTTAATATTTTACTGACCTTGGTAACTTCCTTGGGAAGTGTTATGCTGCCACGCGTTGCGCATTTGTTAGCGACAGGTGATCATAAGGTAGTCAATAAGATGCATGAGGTATCCTTCTTAATTTATAATTTGGTTATTTTTCCGATTATGGCAGGGATGTTGATTGTGAATGATGATTTTGTTCAATTTTTCCTTGGGCAAGACTTTCAAGATGCACGCTATGCAATTTCCATTATGATCTTCCGTATGTTCTTTATCGGTTGGACCAATATCATGGGAATTCAGATGCTGATACCTTATAATCAAAATAAAGAATTCATGATTTCAACAACAGCTCCCGCAATTATCAGTGTAGGTTTGAACTTACTATTCCTTCCTAAACTGGGATATATCGGGGCAGCCATTGTCTCTGTTTTAACAGAGGCACTTGTATGGGCAATCCAATTATTCTATACTCGCAGATATTTAAAAGAAGTTCCTATAATCGGATCAATGTCAAAAATTATACTAGCATCTGCCATTATGTATGGCCTTTTACTAAGTTCAAAAACAGTTATACATTTTTCACCGACCTTAAATGTTCTAGCATTTGCAGCGCTTGGTGGAATCATTTATCTTTTTGCAATTCTATCTCTGAAAGTGGTAGATGTGAAAGAATTAAAACAAATTATTAGGAAAAACTAAAATGAGAAAAATTCGAAATATCAACCTAGATTTACTAAAAGTGCTTGCATGTGTTGGAGTTGTTTTACTTCATACAACAATGGGCGGATTTAAAGAGACAGGCTCATGGAATCTTTTGGCATATTTATATTATTTAGGTACTTACTCTATTCCCCTGTTTTTTATGATCAATGGTTATTTATTGTTAGGCAAGAGGGAAATAACTTATCTTTACATACTCCAGAAAGTAAAATGGATTTTAATAACAGTGTCATCATGGACATTTATCGTATGGCTTTTTCATCGTGATTTTACAACTAATCCTATTAAAAAAATTGTAGGTTCTTTGATACAAAGAGGTTATTTCTCTCAGTTTTGGTTTTTCGGTGCACTAATACTTATCTATTTATGTCTGCCAATTGTGAGACAATTTCTAAATTCAAAAAGAAGCTATTTATACAGTTTATCTTTATTGATGACTATTGGTTTGATTTTTGAGTTATTAAATATCCTACTTCAGATGCCAATACAAACATATGTAATACAGACTTTTAGATTATGGACGTGGTTTTTTTACTATCTTTTAGGTGGTTATATAGCGCAATTCACTAAAGAAGAAATCAAATCAAGATTTAAGAATTGGATGAAAATAGCTAGCATACTTTTGTTATTGATTTCACCAATAATATTATTTTTCATAGCAAAGACCACTTACCATAATTTTTTTGCTGAATATTTTTATGATATTTTATTAGTAAAAGTTGTAAGCGTAGGGATTTTTCTAACTATTTTCTCACTTGTATTGAATGAAAATAGCAACAAATGGATTATTTTTCTTTCTAATCAAACTATGGGTATCTTTATAATACACACTTATATTATGAAGGTATGGGAAAAACTATTTGGTTTTAGTTTTATAGGTTCATATTTACTTTTTGCTATATTTACTTTAAGTGTTAGTTTTATCATTGTTGGAATGTTAATGAAAATTCCGTATTTTAATCGAATCGTCAAATTATAAAAAGGAGAAAAAATGTACGATTATCTTGTTGTTGGTGCTGGTCTCTTTGGTGCAGTCTTTGCCCATGAAGCAGCCTTAAAAGGAAAAAAAGTAAAAGTTATTGAAAAACGAAATCATATCGCGGGTAATATCTATACTCGTGAAGAGGAAGGAATTCAAGTTCATCAATATGGTGCTCATATTTTCCATACTTCTGATAAGGAGATCTGGGAGTATGTAAATCAGTTTGCAGAGTTTAACCGTTATACCAATTCTCCTGTTGCAAACTATAAGGGAGAGATTTATAACTTACCTTTTAATATGAATACCTTCAATAAACTCTGGGGAGTTGTGACACCAGCAGAAGCACAAGCTAAGATTGATGAACAACGTGCTATTTTAAATGGTAAAACTCCTGAAAATTTGGAAGAACAGGCGATTTCTCTTGTAGGTACAGACATCTACGAAAAATTAATCAAAGACTATACAGAGAAACAGTGGGGCAAACCAACTACTGAACTTCCAACCTTTATTATTCGCCGTTTGCCAGTACGCCTGACCTATGATAACAACTATTTTAACGATACCTATCAAGGGATTCCAATTGGTGGATACACTCAAATAGTTGAAAAAATGTTGGATCATGAAAATATTGATGTAGAAACAAATGTTGATTTCTTTGTGAATAAAGAGCAATATCTGAAAGATTTTCCTAAGATTGTCTTTACTGGTATGATTGATGAATTCTTTGACTATAAGTTGGGCGAACTAGAGTACCGTAGTCTTCGTTTTGAAAATGAGACCTTGGATATGGAAAATTACCAAGGAAATGCAGTTGTGAACTATACGGATGCAGAAACCCCATATACTCGCATTATTGAACACAAACATTTTGAGTTTGGGAGTCAAGCAAAGACTATCATTACTAAAGAACATTCTAAAACATGGGAAAAAGGTGATGAGCCTTATTATCCAGTTAATAATGATCGTAATAATCATTTGTATAAATCATATAAAAAACTTACTGATGAGCAAGGGAATGTTATCTTTGGTGGCCGCTTAGGACACTATCGTTATTACGATATGCACCAAGTAATTGGAGCAGCTTTGCAGTGCGTGAGAAATGAGTTAAATTAATACTCAATGAAAATCAAAGAGCAAACTAGGAAGCTAGCCGCAGGTTGCTCAAAACACTGTTTTGAGGTTGCAGATGGAAGCTGACGCGGTTTGAAGAGATTTTCGAAGAGTATAAACAAGTAAAACTGACTACCAGTTATTATTTAGAAATAGTATTAAAAATTCCTTGACTATGTGATATAGTTGAGGGATTTTTAAATGATATTCATATTTTTTGCAAAGATGTTGTTTGAAAAATAATTTTCAAAAATTCTGAAAATTCTGTTGACATCTTTCTGAAAAGAGTCTATAATGGAGAGAAAGTTTTAAAGGAGAAAATGATGAAAAGTTCAAAACTATTTGCCCTTGCGGGCGTGACATTATTGGCGGCGACTACTTTAGCTGCATGCTCTGGATCAGGTTCAAGTACTAAAGGTGAGAAGACATTCTCATACATTTATGAGACAGACCCTGATAACCTCAACTATTTGACAACTGCTAAGGCTGCGACAGCAAATATTACCAGTAACGTGGTTGATGGTTTGCTAGAAAATGATCGCTACGGGAACTTTGTGCCGTCTATGGCTGAGGATTGGTCTGTATCCAAGGATGGATTGACTTACACTTATACTATCCGTAAGGATGCAAAATGGTATACTTCTGAAGGTGAAGAATACGCGGCAGTCAAAGCTCAAGACTTTGTAACAGGACTAAAATATGCTGCTGATAAAAAATCAGATGCTCTTTACCTTGTTCAAGAATCAATCAAAGGGTTGGATGCCTATGTAAAAGGGGAAATCAAAGATTTCTCACAAGTAGGAATTAAGGCTCTGGATGAACAGACAGTTCAGTACACTTTGAACAAACCAGAAAGCTTCTGGAATTCTAAGACAACCATGGGTGTGCTTGCGCCAGTTAATGAAGAGTTTTTGAATTCAAAAGGAGATGATTTTGCCAAAGCTACGGATCCAAGTAGTCTCTTGTATAACGGTCCTTATTTGTTGAAATCCATTGTGACCAAATCCTCTGTTGAATTTGCGAAAAATCCGAACTACTGGGATAAGGACAATGTGCATGTTGACAAAGTTAAATTGTCATTCTGGGATGGTCAAGATACCAGCAAACCTGCAGAAAACTTTAAAGATGGTAGCCTTACAGCAGCTCGTCTCTATCCAACAAGTGCAAGTTTCGCAGAGCTTGAGAAGAGTATGAAGGACAATATTGTCTATACTCAACAAGACTCTATTACGTATCTAGTTGGTACAAATATTGACCGTCAGTCCTATAAATACACATCTAAGACCAGCGACGAACAAAAGGCATCGACTAAAAAGGCTCTCTTAAACAAGGATTTCCGTCAGGCTATTGCCTTTGGTTTTGATCGTACAGCCTATGCCTCTCAGTTGAATGGAGAAACTGGAGCAAGCAAAATCTTACGTAATATCTTTGTTCCACCAACATTTGTTCAAGCAGAAGGTAAAAACTTTGGCGATATGGTCAAAGAGAAATTGGTTACTTATGGGGATGAATGGAAGGATGTTAATCTTGCAGATTCTCAGGATGGTCTTTACAATCCAGAAAAAGCCAAGGCTGAATTTGCTAAAGCTAAATCAGCCTTACAAGCAGAAGGTGTGACTTTCCCAATTCATTTGGATATGCCAGTTGACCAGACAGCAACTACAAAAGTTCAGCGCGTCCAATCTATGAAACAATCCTTGGAAGCAACTTTAGGAGCTGATAATGTCATTATTGATATCCAACAACTACAAAAAGACGAAGTAAACAATATTACATATTTTGCTGAAAATGCTGCTGGCGAAGACTGGGATTTATCAGATAATGTCGGTTGGGGTCCAGACTTTGCCGATCCATCAACCTACCTTGATATCATCAAACCATCTGTAGGAGAAAGTACTAAAACATATTTAGGGTTTGACTCAGGGGAAGATAATGTAGCTGCTAAAAAAGTAGGTCTATATGACTACGAAAAATTGGTTACTGAGGCTGGTGATGAGGCTACAGATGTTGCTAAACGCTATGATAAATACGCTGCAGCCCAAGCTTGGTTGACAGATAGTGCTTTGATTATTCCAACTACATCTCGTACAGGGCGTCCAATCTTGTCTAAGATGGTACCATTTACAATACCATTTGCATTGTCAGGAAATAAAGGTACAAGTGAACCAGTCTTATATAAATACTTGGAACTTCAAGACAAGGCAGTCACTGTAGATGAATACCAAAAAGCTCAGGAAAAATGGATGAAAGAAAAAGAAGAGTCTAATAAAAAGGCTCAAGAAGATCTCGCAAAACATGTGAAATAACTGTTGCAAAATATAAGAAAGGATTTAGTATTTCTCTTGAATGCTGAATCCTTTTTTACATTTGTAAAGAAAGATTCTAAATGTACTGACCCCCAAAAGTTGGAGCCTCTTTTTGTCAGAATAGAGAAAATTTTTGTTAATTTTACTTGTTTCCTATTGCTTTCTCAGCTATTATTTGTTATATTAAAAGTATAATTATTTTTTATTTATCAGGGTTAAGCATTGCACTTTCAGAGGAAGGAGTATTTTTTAAAAAGGAAATGTAAACGCTTGCTCAAAAATGAAAGGATTTAGAAGTTTATGAATAAAGGATTATTTGAAAAACGTTGTAAATATAGTATTCGGAAATTTTCATTAGGTGTTGCTTCTGTTATGATTGGAGCTGCATTCTTTGGGACAAGTCCGGTTCTTGCAGATAGCGTGCAGTCTGGTTCCACGGCGAATTTACCAGCTGATTTAGCTACTGCTCTTGCAACAGCAAAAGAGAATGATGGGCGTGATTTTGAAGCGCCTAAGGTGGGAGAAGACCAAGGTTCTCCAGAAGTTACAGATGGACCTAAGACAGAAGAAGAACTATTAGCACTTGAAAAAGAAAAACCGGCTGAAGAAAAACCAAAAGAGGATAAACCTGCAGCTGCTAAACCTGAAACACCTAAGACGGTAACCCCTGAATGGCAAACGGTAGAGAAAAAAGAACAACAGGGAACAGTCACTATCCGAGAAGAAAAAGGTGTCCGCTACAACCAACTATCCTCAACTGCTCAAAATGATAACGCAGGTAAACCAGCCCTGTTTGAAAAGAAGGGCTTGACCGTTGATGCCAATGGAAATGCAACTGTTGATTTAACCTTCAAAGATGATTCTGAAAAGGGCAAATCACGCTTTGGTGTCTTCTTGAAATTTAAAGATACCAAGAATAATGTTTTTGTCGGTTATGACAAGGATGGCTGGTTCTGGGAATACAAAACTCCAGGTAATAGCACATGGTATAAAGGCAACCGTGTTGCTGCTCCTGAAACAGGATCAACAAACCGTCTCTCTATCACTCTCAAGTCAGACGGTCAGCTAAATGCCAGCAATAACGATGTCAATCTCTTTGACACAGTGACTCTACCAGCTGCGGTCAATGACCATCTTAAAAATGAGAAGAAGATTTTTCTCAAGGCGGGCTCTTATGACGATGAGCGAACAGTTGTTAGCGTTAGAACAGATAACCAAGAGGGGGTAAAAACAGAGGATACCCCTGCTGAAAAAGAAACAGGTCCTGAAGTTGATGATAGCAAGGTGACTTATGACACGATTCAGTCTAAGGCCCTCAAAGCAGTGATTGACCAAGCCTTCCCTCGTGTCAAGGAATACAGCTTGAATGGACATACTTTGCCAGGACAGGTGCAACAGTTCAACCAAGTCTTTATCAATAACCACCGAATCACCCCTGAAGTCACTTATAAGAAAATCAATGAGACAACAGCAGAGTACTTGATGAAGATTCGCGATGATGCTCACTTAATCAATGCGGAAATGACAGTACGCTTGCAAGTTGTGGACAATCAATTGCATTTTGATGTGACCAAGATTGTCAACCACAATCAAGTCACTCCAGGTCAAAAGATTGATGACGAAAGAAAACTACTTTCTTCTATTAGTTTCCTCGGCAATGCTTTAGTCTCTGTTTCTAGTGATCAAACTGGTGCTAAGTTTGATGGGGCAACCATGTCAAACAATACACATGTCAGCGGAGATGATCATATCGATGTAACCAATCCAATGAAGGATTTGGCTAAGGGTTACATGTATGGATTTGTTTCTACAGATAAGCTTGCTGCTGGTGTTTGGAGTAACTCTCAAAACAGCTATGGTGGTGGTTCGAATGACTGGACTCGTTTGACAGCTTATAAAGAAACAGTCGGAAATGCCAACTATGTAGGAATCCACAGCTCTGAATGGCAATGGGAAAAAGCTTATAAGGGCATTGTTTTCCCAGAATACACGAAGGAACTTCCAAGTGCTAAGGTTGTTATCACTGAAGATGCCAATGCAGACAAGAAAGTTGATTGGCAAGATGGTGCCATTGCTTATCGTAGCATTATGAACAACCCTCAAGGTTGGGAAAAAGTTAAGGATATCACAGCTTACCGTATCGCGATGAACTTTGGTTCTCAAGCACAAAATCCATTCCTTATGACCTTGGATGGTATCAAGAAAATCAATCTCCACACAGATGGTCTTGGGCAAGGTGTTCTCCTTAAAGGATATGGTAGCGAAGGCCATGACTCTGGTCACTTGAACTATGCTGATATTGGTAAGCGTATCGGTGGTGTCGAAGACTTCAAGACCCTAATTGAGAAGGCTAAGAAATATGGAGCTCATCTAGGTATCCACGTTAACGCTTCAGAAACTTATCCTGAGTCTAAATACTTCAATGAAAAAATTCTCCGTAAGAATCCAGATGGAAGCTATAGCTATGGTTGGAACTGGCTAGATCAAGGTATCAACATTGATGCTGCCTATGACCTAGCTCATGATCGTTTGGCACGTTGGGAAGATTTGAAGAAAAAACTTGGTGACGGTCTCGACTTTATCTATGTGGACGTTTGGGGTAATGGTCAATCAGGTGATAACGGTGCCTGGGCTACCCACGTTCTTGCTAAAGAAATTAACAAACAAGGCTGGCGCTTTGCGATCGAGTGGGGCCATGGTGGTGAGTACGACTCTACCTTCCATCACTGGGCAGCTGACTTGACCTACGGTGGCTACACCAATAAAGGTATCAACAGTGCCATCACCCGCTTTATCCGTAACCACCAAAAAGATGCTTGGGTTGGGGACTACAGAAGTTATGGTGGTGCAGCCAACTATCCACTGCTAGGTGGCTACAGCATGAAAGACTTTGAAGGCTGGCAAGGAAGAAGTGACTACAATGGCTATGTAACCAACTTATTTGCCCATGACGTCATGACTAAGTACTTCCAACACTTCACTGTAAGTAAATGGGAAAATGGTACACCGGTGACTATGACCGATAACGGTAGCACCTATAAATGGACTCCAGAAATGCGAGTGGAATTGGTAGATGCTGACAATAATAAAGTAGTTGTAACTCGTAAGTCAAATGATGTCAATAGTCCACAATATCGCGAACGTACAGTAACTCTCAACGGACGTGTCATCCAAGATGGTTCAGCTTACTTGACTCCTTGGAACTGGGATGCAAATGGTAAGAAACTTTCTACTGATAAGGAAAAGATGTACTACTTCAATACGCAGACTGGTGCAACAACTTGGACCCTTCCAAGTGATTGGGCAAAGAGCAAGGTTTACCTTTACAAGCTAACTGACCAAGGTAAGACAGAAGAGCAAGAACTAACTGTAAAAGATGGTAAAATTACCCTAGATCTTCTAGCAAATCAACCATACGTTCTCTATCGTTCGAAACAAACCAATCCTGAAATGTCATGGAGTGAAGGCATGCACATCTATGATCAAGGATTTAATAGCGGTACCTTGAAACACTGGACCATTTCAGGCGATGCTTCTAAGGCAGAAATTGTCAAGTCTCAAGGGGCAAACGATATGCTTCGTATTCAAGGAAACAAAGAAAAAGTTAGTCTCACTCAGAAATTAACTGGTTTGAAACCAAATACCAAGTATGCCGTTTATGTCGGTGTCGATAACCGTAGTAATGCCAAGGCGAGCATCACTGTAAACACTGGTGAAAAAGAAGTGACTACTTATACCAATAAGTCTCTCGCTCTCAATTATGTTAAGGCCTACGCCCACAATACACGTCGTGACAATGCTACAGTTGACGATACAAGTTACTTCCAAAACATGTACGCCTTCTTTACAACTGGATCGGACGTCTCAAATGTTACTCTGACATTGAGTCGTGAAGCTGGTGATCAAGCAACTTACTTTGATGAAATTCGTACCTTTGAAAACAATTCAAGCATGTACGGAGACAAGCATGATACAGGTCAAGGAACCTTCAAGCAAGACTTTGAAAATGTTGCTCAGGGTATCTTCCCATTTGTAGTGGGTGGTGTCGAAGGTGTCGAAGACAACCGCACTCACTTGTCTGAAAAACACGATCCATATACACAACGTGGTTGGAATGGTAAGAAAGTCGATGATGTCATCGAAGGAAATTGGTCACTCAAGACAAATGGACTAGTGAGCCGTCGTAACTTGGTTTACCAAACCATCCCACAAAACTTTCGTTTTGAAGCAGGTAAGACCTACCGTGTAACCTTTGAATACGAAGCAGGTTCAGACAATACCTATGCTTTTGTAGTCGGTAAGGGAGAATTCCAGTCAGGTCGTCGTGGTACTCAAGCAAGCAACTTGGAAATGCATGAATTGCCAAATACTTGGACAGATTCTAAGAAAGCCAAGAAGGCAACCTTCCTCGTGACAGGTGCAGAAACAGGGGATACTTGGGTAGGTATCTACTCAACTGGAAATGCAAGTAATACTCGTGGTGATTCTGGTGGAAATGCCAACTTCCGTGGTTATAACGACTTCATGATGGATAATCTTCAAATCGAAGAAATTACCCTAACAGGTAAGATGTTGACAGAAAATGCTCTGAAGAACTACTTGCCAACGGTTGCCATGACTAACTACACCAAAGAGTCTATGGATGCTTTGAAAGAGGCGGTCTTTAACCTCAGTCAGGCCGATGATGATATCAGTGTGGAAGAAGCGCGTGCAGAGATTGCCAAGATTGAAGCCTTGAAGAATGCTTTGGTTCAGAAGAAAACGGCTTTGGTAGCAGAAGACTTTGAAAGTTTGGATGCGCCAGCTCAACCAGGTGAAGGCCTAGAGAATGCTTTTGATGGCAATGTGTCTAGTCTATGGCATACATCATGGGGCGGAGGAGATGTAGGCAAGCCTGCAACCATGGTCTTGAAAGAAGCAACTGAAATCACTGGACTTCGTTATGTTCCACGTGGATCAGGTTCAAATGGTAACTTGCGTGATGTGAAACTTGTTGTGACAGATGAGTCTGGCAAGGAGCATACCTTTACTGCAACTGATTGGCCAGATAACAATAAGCCAAAAGACATTGATTTTGGTAAGACAATTAAGGCTAAGAAAATTGTCCTTACAGGTACTAAGACTTACGGAGATGGTGGCGATAAATACCAATCTGCAGCGGAACTTATCTTTACTCGTCCACAGGTAGCAGAAACACCTCTTGACTTGTCAGGCTATGAAGCAGCTTTGGCTAAGGCTCAGAAATTAACAGACAAAGACAATCAAGAGGAAGTAGCTAGCGTTCAGGCAAGCATGAAATATGCGACGGATAACCATCTCTTGACGGAAAGAATGGTGGAATACTTTGCAGATTATCTCAACCAATTAAAAGATTCTGCTACGAAACCAGATGCTCCAACTGTAGAGAAACCTGAGTTTAAACTTAGCTCTTTAGCTTCCGATCAAGGTAAGACGCCAGATTATAAGCAAGAAATAGCTAGACCAGAAACACCTGAACAAATCTTGCCAGCAACAGGTGAGAGTCAATCTGACACAGCCCTCTTCCTAGCAGGTGTTAGCCTAGCCCTATCTGCTCTCTTTGTAGTAAAAACGAAGAAAGACTAGTATTTAGTAAAACCTCTTAACAAGATTACGGAAGTAGTCTCTATCTTTTCCAATGAGGTTTATAGTACAGAAAAAGCCTAAGAAGATATCTTCTCAGGCTTTTGTTAAGCACATAAATACAATAGTGCTATGAAAAAATCACCCAGAAAAATCTGGGTGATAAATGTTATGGTTGTGCTGGTTGAGGATTCTGATTTTGTTGATCAGGGGTTGTATTTGATTGTTGCGTATTATTGTTAGGATTGGTAGTCGTACTATTATTTGTGCTTGGAGTGGTTGAGTTAGACTGTGAAGTTGAACTATCTGATGATGAGCTTGAACTTTCAGTTGATGGGGGTTGTTGTGGAGCAGGTGAGCTCCACGTAGAACGAGCACCATTTTTAAATACGAATTCTCCATTTCTGTAGAGCCCCTCTGGTATATTCCAATCCTCTGGATTGCTTCCTTCAGACAGGTAGGTCATCATAGAGCGGTAAACTTTGGCAGCGACCGTAAGGCCATTGCCTACAAGTGGTGTCAGACGGTTAGAATAGCCTGTCCATACAGCCATTGAATATTTACGCGTATAGCCAGCAAATAGTTCGTCAGGTGCTACAAATTGAGAGGTCTTGATGTGGTTTTCAATTTCCTCGTCTGTATAGTTAGAGGTTCCTGTTTTACCAGCCTGAGGGAGCCAAGCAAGATAGGCATTTCGTCCAGTTCCATAAGTCAAGACTGTTTTCATCATGTCGGTCATCATATAGGCTGTCGTTTCCTTCATGGCACGAGTTCCGACATTAGAGAACTCTTTTTCACTCCCATCACTAAAGACGACTTTATGGATATACATTGGTTTATAGTAAGTTCCACCATTTGCAAAGGCAGCGTAAGCAGCAGCCATCTTTTCACTACTTGCTCCATATTTTTTGTCTGATTCGGTTGTGTTACTTGAAATGGCATTTGAGTAGTGAATACTTGGGTAGTCGATTCCGAGACCATTTAGGAAAGTCTTGGCGCGGTTGAGTCCGACCTTGTTTAGAGTTTCCACGGCTGGGACGTTTCGCGATTGTTGCAGGGCGTATTGCAAGGTGATGTTGCCAAAGTAGCCCCTATCCCAGTTATAAACAGGGGTATTTGTCCCAGGGTAGTTATAGGGCTCATCGTGAACGATAGTAGCAGTTGAATCGTAGACACCGTACTCCAAGGCAGGAGCATAGTCTGTGATCGGTTTCATAGTTGATCCCCAGTCGCGGTTTGTTTCTACTGCTTGGTTAATTCCGAAGGAAACATTACTTGACTGATGGCGTGCTCCTAGCTGGGCAATGACTTTACCGTTAGAAACATCAACAATGGTAGAAGCGACTTGCAATTCATCGTCTGGATAGGCAACGTATTCGTCTGTATTGTAAATATCCCACAGATGTTTTTGAGCTTCTTGGTCTACATTTGTGTAGACATCCATCCCAGTTGTGAGCAGGTTATAGCCTGTTTCTTCTTCAACTTGATTGATGACTTCCTTGAGGTAATTATCCATGTAAGCAGGGTAATTACTTGCTGATTTGAGACTTTGTAGTCCATCAGTAATTGGTGTATTGACTGCTTTCTCATACTGTTCAGCAGAGATGTAGCCTTGATTTTTCATTTCAGATAAGACCAAGTTTCGGCGGTCTTGGGCTGCTTCTGGATGTGAATAGGGGTCATATTGGTTTGGTGCCTGAGGCATTCCAGCAAGCAAGGCTAACTGAGGTAAACTTAAATTATTGAGGTCTTTACCATAGTAGTTTTGAGCTGCTGTCTGCATTCCATAGTTCCCATTAGACATGTAGACCTTATTTATATAGTAGGTCAAGATTTCTTGCTTGGTTGCTTTTTGTTCTAACTGAATCGCTAACCAAGCTTCCTGAGCCTTACGAGAAATAGTCTGGTCGGAAGTCGAAGTTGAAAAGTAAGTCAACTTAATCAACTGTTGAGTGAGAGTTGATCCACCTTGGAGGGAATTGCTTTGCAGATTGCGCAAGAAAGCTCCCAGGATACGGATGGTATCAATCCCCCTGTGGTCGAAGAAGCGATGGTCTTCGATAGAAACGATTGCTTTAACCAAATCTGTGGGAATATCATTAGCTTGGGCATTGACGCGGCGTTCAGAACCCAAGTCAGCAATGAGTTGATTTTTATTGTCGTAGATTTTACTAGAAGTTGTTGCAACTAGTTTACTCTCGGATAGGCTAGGAGCCTTGCTAACGTAGTAGAAAAAAACTCCTCCGCCTAAGACAATGGCTGCGATAACCAAGCTTAAGAAGCTAATGCTCAGATACTTGATTAGGCGCAGAATCGTTGGTTTGTTCATCTTGTTTTACCACCTAATAAATGTTCTTTGATAACATTGAGATAAGGAATTTGAGGGAAGGCACCAGCCTTGATTTCATATCCATATTCTCGAATATATTCAAGTGGCATTGATTTTTGTCCCTTATCTTGATGATAGAAGCGAATCAAATCGAATGCCGGCAATAAGTAGGTTTCTTGCTGAGAAGAAAAGTGAAGAAGGACAAAGCAGATTCCTTGTTGGGCAAGGACTTGTTCCATATGCTGAATCTGATGTGGATGAAAATTTTTCATCGGAATCGCACGTTTTTGTTTTGTTTCCTTGACTTCAAAGTCGATGTAATATCCATTATAAACGCCAGAATAGTCCGTCGTTGAAGCTTGTCGAAAATAGGCTTCAACAATCTTGGCACGACTTCGTTGTGGATAGTCCACTTGTACGATTTGAATAGGAGTTGGTTTCTTATGTATGACAGCCAAGCCCTGAGACAAATAGTAGTCGTTGGTAGCATTGATCATCTTTTCAAAAGACATTCCTCGATTTGCGAAATTTTTGGGTTGAGAAAGAGATGTTTGTCTTTTTTGTGATGAAACTTTATGTGGATAGTTGACCATAATTCTCCTTATTGGTACAATAACATCACTTTATTATACCATAATTTGCACAGAAAGGGTTAAAAATGGCTACAGCTTTGGTTTTAGGCTATTCTGCTTTTGATTTGGGTTTATTTTCTGATAAGGATCCTCGTCTTAAATTGATTAAAAAAGCGATACGTAAAGATTTAGAGGCTATGGCAGCAGATGGGGTGTCTTGGCTTGTGTTTACAGGAAGGTTGGGTTTTGAATATTGGGTTTTAGAGGTTGCTCAGGAGATGAAAACCGAATACGGTTTCCAGTTGGCCACCATTTTTGCTTTTGAAACCCATGGGGAAAATTGGAATGAAGGCAATCAGATGAAACTGAGTCGCTTTAAGCAGGTAGACTTTGTCAAATATGCTTATCCTCGCTATGAACACAAGGGGCAGTTAAGAGATTACCAGCAGTTTTTGCTGGAAAACACGACTAGTTCCTATCTTTTTTATGATGAAGAAAATGAAACAAAACTAGCTTATTTTTACCAAAAGATGAAAAATCAAGAGGACTATTTTATAAAGAGATTAACATTTGATCAATTAAATGAACTTGCTGAAAATTTTTCCGAAAATTGAAGCTTTGACCTTGATTTTTGTTTGCCTTTTTTTATATAATAATACTAGCAAGCGAGAATGGAGAGAGACATGGCAAGTATTATTTTTTCAGCGAAAGATATTTTTGATCAAGAGTTTGGACGTGAAGTCCGTGGCTATAATAAAGTAGAAGTTGACGAGTTTTTAGACGATGTCATCAAGGACTATGAAACCTATGCTGCCTTGGTCAAGTCACTTCGTCAGGAAATTGCGGATTTGAAGGAAGAGTTAACTCGTAAACCGAAACCTTCACCAGTTCAAGCAGAACCCCTTGAAGCGGCAATTACAAGTTCTATGACGAATTTTGATATTTTGAAACGCCTGAATAGATTGGAAAAAGAAGTTTTTGGTAAACAAATTTTAGATAACTCAGATTTTTAAGTAGTTATTTGAGATGTGCAATTTTTGGATAATCGCGTGAGGAGAATTGCTTCTCATGAGGAAAGTCCATGCTAGCACAGGCTGTGATGCCTGTAGTGTTTGTGCTAGGCGAAACCATAAGCCTAGGGACGAGAAATCGTTACGGCAGTTGAAATGGCTAAGTCCTTGGATAGGCCAGAGTAGGCTTGAAAGTGCCACAGTGACGGAGTCTTTCTGGAAACAGAGAGAGTGGAACGCGGTAAACCCCTCAAGCTAGCAACCCAAATTTTGGTCGGGGCATGGAGTATGCGGAAACGAACGTAGTATTCTGACTGCTATCAGCTAGAGCTGTTAGTGGTAGACAGATGATTATCGAAGGAAGTGGTCCTAGTCACTTCTGGAACAAAACATGGCTTATAGAAAATTGCATATAGGTTGGGGCTGAGAAATTTTCTCAACCTCATTTTTTAAAGTGGACATATAGAAAGGTCTTGCAAGACTGTAACATGAAAAAAGAATTTAATTTAATTGCAACTGTGGCAGCAGGGCTTGAGGCTGTCGTTGGTCGTGAAGTGCGAGAGTTGGGCTACGATTGTCAGGTTGAAAATGGACGTGTTCATTTTCAAGGAGACGTGAGAGCTATTATCGAAACCAACCTTTGGCTTCGGGCAGCAGATCGTATCAAAATTATCGTAGGAACGTTCCCAGCTAAGACTTTTGAAGAGCTATTTCAGGGAGTTTTCGCTTTAGATTGGGAAAATTATTTACCACTTGGAGCTCGGTTCCCGATTTCAAAAGCTAAATGTGTTAAGTCCAAACTTCACAATGAGCCCAGTGTTCAGGCTATTTCTAAGAAAGCTGTTGTCAAGAAATTGCAGAAACACTATGCTCGCCCAGAAGGGGTTCCTCTGATGGAGAATGGCCCAGAGTTTAAGATTGAGGTCTCTATTCTCAAAGATGTGGCAACTGTCATGATTGATACGACCGGGTCTAGCCTCTTTAAACGTGGTTATCGTACCGAAAAAGGTGGCGCTCCTATCAAGGAAAATATGGCAGCAGCCATTTTACAACTTTCTAACTGGTATCCAGACAAGCCTTTGATTGATCCGACCTGTGGTTCGGGGACTTTCTGTATTGAGGCAGTTATGATTGCTAGAAAGATGGCGCCAGGTCTTCGTCGCTCTTTTGCATTTGAGGAATGGAACTGGATCAGCGATCGCTTGATTCAAGAAGTGCGCACAGAAGCGGCTAAAAAAGTAGACCGTGAGCTTGAGCTGGATATCATGGGCTGTGATATTGATGCTCGCATGGTGGAAATTGCTAAGGCCAATGCTCAGGCAGCTGGTGTTGCAGGAGACATTACTTTTAAGCAGATGCGCGTGCAGGATTTACGTTCCGATAAAATCAATGGAGTAATCATTTCCAATCCGCCTTATGGTGAACGTTTGTCAGATGATGCAGGGGTGACCAAGCTCTATGCTGAGATGGGGCAAGTATTTGCACCGCTGAAAACTTGGAGCAAATTTATCCTGACTAGTGATGAAGCTTTTGAAAGCAAGTATGGTAGCCAAGCAGATAAGAAGCGTAAGTTATACAACGGAACCTTGAAAGTGGATCTATATCAATATTTTGGTCAGCGTGTCAAACGGCAAGAGGTAAAATAGAAAGGGATACTCATGAGTAAAAAAAGACGAAATCGTCATAAAAAAGAAGGTCAAGAACCGCAATTTGATTTTGATGAAGCAAAAGAGCTAACAGTTGGTCAAGCTATTCGTAAAAATGAAGAAGTGGAAGCAGGAGTCTTGCCTGAGGATTCCATTTTGGACAAGTATGTTAAGCAACACAGAGATGAAATTGAGGCGGATAAGTTTGCGACTCGTCAATACAAAAAAGAGGAGTTCGTTGAAACTCAGAGTCTGGATGATTTAATTCAAGAGATGCGTGAGGCTGTAGAGAAGTCAGAAGCTTCTTCGGAGGAAGTTCCATCTTCTGAAGACATCTTACTACCCTTGCCTCTGGACGATGAGGAGCAAGGCTTGGATCCTCTATTGCTAGATGATGAAAATCCAACAGAAATGACTGAAGAAGTGGAAGAGGAGCAAAACCTTTCTCGTCTGGATCAAGAGGACTCAGAAAAGAAAAGTAAAAAAGGCTTTATTTTGACCGTTTTGGCGCTTGTATCAGTAATTATTTGTGTCAGTGCTTATTATGTCTACCGTCAAGTGGCTCGTTCGACCAAGGAAATTGAAACTTCTCAATCAACTACAGCCAATCAATCGGATGTGGATGATTTTAATACACTTTATGACGCCTTTTACACAGATAGCAATAAAACGGCTTTGAAAAATAGCCAGTTTGATAAACTGAGTCAACTCAAAACCTTGCTTGATAAACTGGAAGGTAGTCGTGAACATACGCTTGCCAAATCTAAATATGATAGTCTAGCAACGCAAATCAAGGCTATTCAAGATGTCAATGCACAATTTGAAAAATCAGCTATTGTGGATGGTGTGTTGGATACCAATGCCAAAGCCAAATCGGATGCTAAATTTACAGATATTAAAACTGGAAATACGGAGCTTGATAAAGTGCTAGATAAGGCTATCAGTCTTGGTAAGAGCCAGCAAACAAGTACTTCTAGCTCAAGTTCAAGTCAAACTAGCAGCTCAAGTTCAAGTCCAGCAAGCTCAAATACGACAAGTGAGCCAAAACCAAGTAGTTCAAATGAGACTAGAAGTAGTCGCAGTGAAGTCAATATGGGTCTCTCGAGTGCAGGGGTTGCTGTTCAAAGAAGTGCCAGTCGTGTTGCCTATAATCAGTCTGCTATTGATGATAGTAATAACTCTGCCTGGGATTTTGCGGATGGTGTCTTGGAACAAATTCTAGCGACTTCACGTTCACGTGGCTATATCACTGGAGACCAATATATCCTTGAACGTGTCAATATCGTTAACGGCAATGGTTATTACAACCTCTATAAGCCAGATGGAACCTATCTCTTTACCCTTAACTGTAAGACAGGCTACTTTGTCGGAAATGGCGCTGGTCATGCGGATGACTTGGACTACTAAGCAGTCGTTACAAAATTCTTTCTTTTCAAAAGTAAAAATGATAAAATAAAACAAATGAAACAAGAGGAGTGTCAAATGACAAAAGCTAACTTTGGTGTCGTAGGTATGGCCGTAATGGGTCGTAACCTTGCCCTTAATATTGAATCACGTGGTTACACAGTTGCTATCTACAACCGTAGTAAAGAAAAAACGGAAGATGTGATTGCTTGCCATCCTGAAAAGAATTTTGTACCAAGCTATGACGTTGAAAGTTTTGTAAACTCAATCGAAAAACCTCGTCGTATCATGCTGATGGTTCAAGCTGGACCTGGTACAGATGCTACTATCCAAGCCCTTCTTCCACACCTTGACAAGGGTGATATCTTGATTGACGGAGGAAACACTTTCTACAAAGATACCATCCGTCGTAATGAAGAATTGGCAAACTCAGGTATCAACTTTATCGGTACTGGAGTTTCTGGTGGTGAAAAAGGTGCCCTTGAAGGTCCTTCTATCATGCCTGGTGGACAAAAAGAGGCCTACGAATTGGTTGCGGATGTTCTTGAAGAAATCTCAGCTAAAGCACCAGAAGATGGCAAACCATGTGTGACTTATATCGGTCCTGATGGAGCTGGTCACTATGTGAAAATGGTTCACAACGGTATCGAGTACGGTGATATGCAATTGATCGCAGAAAGCTATGACTTGATGCAACACTTGCTAGGCCTTTCTGCAGAGGATATGGCTGAAATCTTTACTGAGTGGAACAAGGGTGAATTAGACAGCTACTTGATCGAAATCACAGCTGATATCTTGAGCCGTAAAGACGATGAAGGCCAAGATGGACCAATCGTAGACTACATCCTTGATGCTGCAGGTAACAAGGGAACTGGTAAATGGACGAGCCAATCATCTCTTGACCTTGGTGTACCATTGTCACTGATTACTGAGTCAGTGTTTGCACGCTACATTTCAACTTACAAAGAAGAACGTGTACATGCTAGCAAGGTGCTTCCAAAACCAGCTGCCTTCAACTTTGAAGGAGACAAGGCTGAATTGATTGAAAAAATCCGTCAAGCCCTTTACTTCTCAAAAATCATTTCATACGCACAAGGATTTGCTCAATTGCGTGTAGCCTCTAAAGAAAACAACTGGAACTTGCCATTTGCAGATATCGCATCTATCTGGCGTGATGGCTGTATCATCCGTTCTCGTTTTTTGCAAAAGATTACAGATGCTTACAACCGCGATGCAGATCTTGCCAACCTTCTTTTGGACGAGTACTTCTTGGATGTTACTGCTAAGTATCAACAAGCAGTGCGTGATATCGTAGCTCTTGCGGTTCAAGCTGGTGTGCCAGTGCCAACTTTCTCAGCAGCTATTACTTACTTTGATAGCTACCGTTCAGCTGACCTTCCAGCTAACTTGATCCAAGCACAACGTGACTACTTTGGTGCTCACACTTACCAACGTAAAGACAAAGAAGGAACCTTCCACTACTCTTGGTATGACGAAAAATAAGTAGGTCAGCCATGGGGAAACGGATTTTATTACTTGAGAAAGAACGAAATCTAGCTCATTTTTTAAGTTTGGAACTCCAGAAAGAGCAGTATCGGGTTGATCTGGTAGAGGAGGGGCAAAAAGCCCTCTCCATGGCTCTTCAGACAGACTATGATTTGATGTTATTGAACGTTAATCTGGGAGATATGATGGCTCAGGATTTTGCAGAAAAATTGAGTCGAACTAAACCTGCCTCAGTCATCATGATTTTAGATCATTGGGAAGACTTGCAAGAAGAGCTGGAAGTTGTTCAGCGTTTTGCAGTTTCATACATTTATAAGCCAGTCCTTATCGAAAATCTGGTAGCGCGTATTTCGGCGATCTTCCGAGGTCGGGACTTCATTGATCAACACTGCAGTCTGATGAAAGTTCCAAGGACCTACCGCAATCTTAGGATAGATGTTGAACATCACACGGTTTATCGTGGTGAAGAGATGATTGCTCTGACCCGCCGTGAGTATGACCTTTTGGCGACACTTATGGGAAGCAAGAAAGTATTGACTCGTGAGCAATTGTTGGAAAGTGTTTGGAAGTATGAAAGTGCGACCGAGACAAATATCGTAGATGTCTATATCCGCTATCTACGGAGCAAGCTTGATGTTAAAGGCCAAAAAAGCTACATTAAAACCGTGCGTGGTGTTGGATATACCATGCAAGAATAGATAAGCAGTTGCAGTTGTGTAACTGCTTTTTTGAGGAGTTTTTATATATTGACATGCAGTCGGGTCTTTGCTACAATCGTTTTAGGAGGATATATAGATGAAACTTTTGAAAAAAATGATGCAAGTTCTACTAGCAGTCTTTTTCTTTGGTTTGCTAGCTACAAATACGGTATTTGCGAATACCACAGGTGGCCGATTTGTTGATAAGGATAATAGAAAATATTATGTAAAAGATGATCATAAAGCAATCTATTGGCATAAAATAGACGGTAAAACTTACTATTTTGGTGATATTGGAGAGATGGTTGTCGGTTGGCAATACTTAGAAATTCCTGGAACAGGTTATCGTGATAATTTATTCGATAACCAACCAGTTAATGAGATTGGCCTTCAGGAGAAGTGGTACTATTTTGGACAAGATGGTGCTTTGCTAGAACAAACAGATAAACAAGTACTAGAGGCAAAAACGTCTGAAAATACAGGAAAAGTATACGGTGAACAATATCCTCTATCTGCTGAAAAGAGAACTTATTATTTTGATAATAATTATGCTGTAAAGACAGGCTGGATTTATGAAGACGGCAATTGGTATTATTTAAATAAGCTAGGAAATTTTGGCGATGATTCTTACAATCCACTACCAATTGGTGAAGTTGCTAAGGGTTGGACTCAAGATTTTCATGTTACTATTGACATTGATAGAAGCAAACCTGCTCCATGGTACTACCTAGACCCAGAAACTGGCATTATGCGAACAGGATGGCAATATCTAGGTAATAACTGGTACTACCTCCGTTCATCAGGAGCAATGGCAACAGGTTGGAAATATGTACGAGGCAAATGGTATTACTTAGATAATAAAAATGGTGATATGAAGACTGGCTGGTATCAAGATGGTTCAACTTGGTACTACCTAAATGCAAGTAATGGAGATATGAAGACAGGTTGGTTCCAGGTCAATGGCAAATGGTATTATGCCTATGGTTCAGGTGCTTTGGCAGTGAATACGACCGTAGACGGCTATTCTGTCAATTATAATGGCGACTGGGTTCGGTAATGACAGGGCGCTTATAATTATATTAGAACACTCGCTTAATCAAAGAAGTGACTTTGTTGTACTTGACCTGACGATTGGGGAGATTAAAAGCATGTGAAATCTACACATGCTTTTTCGTTAGTTATGAGTGTTGAACTTGACTAACCATTGACAAAAGATAAGAGCAATCAAAATAAGATACAAAAATATCAATGCTAACTGCACCGAAACGCCCGATGCTATGGATAGGGCTAATAGGGAGAGCAGGGACGGGGCGAGAATGTCTACTGTGCTCAGAGCAGAGCCCACCGTCCCCATCTTGTCACTGGGGATATGGGCAAAGACAGCTGCTTGTAGGCGAGGGCTGAGAATGCCGATAATCGTAGAACTGATGAAACTGGTCACGAAAATTACGATATAGGCTTGACAAAGGATACTAGTTATTAGAGCCAATAGGGAAATCTCACAGAAAACCAAGAGGTGCGTGAAACGGATATTTTTAAATAGATTACTGCTGGTCATATTGCCAAGGATAGCTCCACAAGACATGATGATGGAGAGCAGGGCGAAGAGTTGCCCAATGCTCAGTTGTGCTAGTGTCTGTTGGATGAAGCGGAGGGCAATCAGCCGAGGGGACACATCCAAGATGGCAATCATACTGGTCGTCAGAAACAGTAGTATGACGGTATCTTTTAACCTCAGGAGCACAGCCAGCGACTGTTTAAGATGTTGAAAATATTTCTTAAAACTCAGTGCTGTATGTGACATTTCAATCCTTTTTTCAACCTCATACAAGGTATGTCGAATAACATACAGGCCCAAAAAGGCAATGACAAAAGTCAGAGTGTTGATAAGGGAAATAGTTTGAATACTCATAACATTGATAAGGAATGCGCCAGCTAGATTGGCGACAATGCGGACAACCCTCATCAGAGACTGCCTGAACCCCATGGCATCATGCAGGTCGTCCTTAATTACACTGATGTAGAGGGCGTTCATCATGTAGGCAGACAGGTAGCTCAAGGTGTCAGAGATGAGGTTGATGATGACAATCATAATGACTGAAATTAATGAAAAGGGCGACAAGACGAGAAATAGTGTCAAAATAGCGTAGAGCAGGATTTTGATTTTGGCAATACAGAGTGCGTGTTTGACTCTATTTTCTTGAAAATCTCCTAGAATCCCGAGAAAGAGTTGCGATAGTAGGGGAACTATCTCTGAAATGGAAATCAGTAAAATCGCTAGCGGAGCGAAATTGTACTGAGCCACATAATTGATAATGGCGAGGTAGAAAATACTGTCGCCGAATGATGAAAAACAGCTGTTTAGCAGCAACTGTCTATATATGTTGTTTGTCCAAAATAATTTCATACTTTTCTCCTTATGTCTGCACATCGAATGGGAATTTATTATTTAATAGACACCAATATACCCCCTGCTTCCTATTCCGAAGTCAAACAAATCTGCTTTACCACTATCTCCTTGAAACATCAGTAAACCGTGATCATCTCGTTCAGAACATGCTAAAATTACCTGTTGGATTTTTTCATCAGTAATTTGTTTTGATTGTAGACAGTGGTTTGTAGTAAGCTAGTTATTCCGTGGCAATATCCTGTCATCATTTTTAGATGATGGTTAAAAACAAATTCTTGATATTTACTAATAATATCTTTGTTTCCGTCACAATCGTACATACAAAGATATAAGATTATTCCGGAAATTCCTTCGCACCAAGAAAGTTGTAAATTTCCTAAATTTTCAGTATTAGAAGTAACTTTTTCTAATAATTTTTTTAATTCAGCATGGAATGTATGGAGATCATTATAGAACATAGAAGGTTCTAAGACTTTAGAATAGGCAAATAAAGCATATGCAATTCCACAATATCCATGAGCAAAGCTATAGTCTAAAATGCTTTCTTTGGCTGTATCTCTTTGTAGGAAATAATGATAAATTTCCCCATATACTATTGTGGATGAAAGTTTTAAGAGTATTGTCATTGGTAAATTGATAGTATTTTATTAATGATAATAGGACACCAGATTTTCCCAATGCAAAGTCTATTTCCTCTAGAGTATCATAATTCTCTATTAATTTCTTAGCGGTGACGTTTGCTAATTGTAGATAGTATTGATTTTTACTGATAGAAAATAAATGTAGGAGTAACCATAGATAGCCTGCATCACCAAATAGCAGTGAGTATTGATATTCATATGTATGTGTCGTTCTAATTGTCACTGCCTTCTTGATGATAGAGAGTATTTTAGAATCCAGTTCTGGGGGGTACAATTTATTTAGAGGAAACAGTAGTCCAGCTATTCCGTGTTGGAATGATAAATTACTTACGAAATTTCTAAATTCTGTTGAAGAAGTGATCCTTCCTTCAGAATTTACAGTTTTATCTAGTAAAAATTGTAGAACACTATTACATTCTGTTTTGTAATCATATTTATGTTCCTCTATTTTTTTAATTTTGACTAAATTATTTGTTTGACTTAAATTTAGTAGACATTGTAACCAAAATAGTTGCTCATCTGTGAGCTGACCTTGAGTATGTGATAGTTCTAGTAATTGAATAGGATCCTTTAGGTAGATTCAATCAATCTATAACACAACAACATAATAACACTTTTAGGATAACTTATCAAATATTATAGTAAAATGAAATAATAACAGGACAAATCGATCAGGACAGTCAAATCGATTTCTAAAAATGTTTTAGAAGTAGAGGTGTACTATTCTAGTTTCAATCTACTATAGTATATATTTTTACATCTTGAATTGTCAAATTAAGTGCATAAGTTTCCCGTAGCATACTTCATAAGGCGTTTTCCACTTAAGAAATTTTCGTGGTCGATTATTTAGAACCTGTATTCACAAAAAAATGTTAAGCTAGAGTTATGATACGCAAAGCATATGATACTGATTTAAACGATCAAGAATGGGCGAAGATTGAACCCTATTTCTCCAAACACCGCACCTATAAATGGCCGAAACGAGTACTTGTTAATGAGACTTTGTACGTCACTAAAACAGGTTGTCAATGGCGCATGCTCCCTCACGACTTTCCTCTTTACTTAACGGTATGGAGTTTCTTTCGTCGTTCTATGACGACAGGTTGGTTCCAGGTCAATGGCAGATGGTACTACGCTTATAGCGCTCAGGTGCCTTGGCAGTGAATACGACCGTAGATGGCTATTCTGTCAACTATAATGGCGAATGGGTTCAATAATGAAAGAAGCGATTGTGAATGGAAACAATCGCTTTTTTTGTGAAAATATAATAAAATAGATAGGAAAGAATTAATACTTGTATGAAAAATAAGACGTTTTTTCGTCTAGTAAAAGGAAAAAATGACAAAAAAAGTTGGTGTCGGTCAGGCACATAGTAAGATAATTTTAATAGGGGAACATGCGGTCGTTTACGGTTATCCTGCCATTTCCCTGCCTCTTTTGGAGGTGGAGGTGACCTGTAAGGTAGTTCCTGCAGAGAGTCCTTGGCGCCTTTATGAGGAGGATACCTTGTCCATGGCGGTTTATGCCTCACTGGAGTATTTGAATATCACAGAAGCCTGCATTCGTTGTGAGATTGACTCGGCTATCCCTGAGAAACGGGGGATGGGTTCGTCAGCGGCTATCAGCATAGCGGCCATTCGTGCAGTATTTGACTACTATCAGGCTGATCTGCCTCATGATGTACTAGAAATCTTGGTCAATCGAGCTGAAATGATTGCCCATATGAATCCTAGTGGTTTGGATGCTAAGACCTGTCTTAGTGACCAACCTATTCGCTTTATCAAGAACGTAGGATTTACAGAACTTGAGATGGATTTATCCGCCTATTTGGTGATTGCCGATACGGGTGTTTATGGTCATACTCGTGAAGCCATCCAAGTGGTTCAAAATAAGGGCAAGGATGCCCTACCGTTTTTGCATGCCTTGGGAGAATTAACCCAGCAAGCAGAAGTTGCGATTTCACAAAAAGATGCTGAAGGACTGGGACAAATCCTCAGTCAAGCGCATTTACATTTAAAAGAAATTGGAGTCAGTAGCCCTGAGGCAGACTTTTTGGTTGAAACGACTCTTAGCCATGGTGCTCTGGGTGCCAAGATGAGCGGTGGTGGGCTAGGAGGTTGTATCATAGCCTTGGTAACCAATTTGACACACGCACAAGAACTAGCAGAAAGATTAGAAGAGAAAGGAGCTGTTCAGACATGGATAGAGAGCCTGTAACAGTACGTTCCTACGCAAATATTGCTATTATCAAATATTGGGGAAAGAAAAAAGAAAAAGAGATGGTGCCTGCTACTAGCAGTATTTCTCTAACTTTGGAAAATATGTATACAGAGACGACCTTGTCGCCTTTACCAGCCAATGTAACAGCTGACGAATTTTACATCAATGGTCAGCTACAAAATGAGGTCGAGCATGCCAAGATGAGTAAGATTATTGACCGTTATCGTCCAGCTGGTGAGGGCTTTGTCCGTATCGATACTCAAAACAATATGCCTACGGCAGCGGGCCTGTCCTCAAGTTCTAGTGGTTTGTCCGCCCTGGTCAAGGCTTGTAATGCTTATTTCAAGCTTGGATTGGATAGAAGTCAGTTAGCGCAGGAAGCCAAGTTTGCCTCAGGCTCTTCTTCTCGGAGTTTTTATGGACCGCTAGGAGCCTGGGATAAGGATAGTGGAGAAATTTACTCTGTAGAGACAGACTTGAAACTAGCTATGATTATGTTGGTGCTAGAGGACAAGAAAAAACCAATCTCTAGCCGTGACGGGATGAAACTTTGTGTGGAAACCTCGACGACTTTTGACGACTGGGTTCGTCAGTCTGAGAAGGACTATCAGGATATGCTGATTTATCTCAAGGAAAATGATTTTGCCAAGATTGGAGAATTAACGGAGAAAAATGCTCTGGCTATGCATGCTACGACAAAGACTGCTAGTCCAGCCTTTTCTTATCTGACGGATGCCTCTTATGAGGCTATGGCCTTTGTTCGCCAGCTTCGTGAGAAAGGAGAGGCCTGCTACTTTACCATGGATGCTGGTCCCAATGTTAAGGTCTTTTGTCAGGAGAAAGACTTGGAGCATTTGTCAGAAATTTTCGGTCAGCGTTATCGCTTGATTGTGTCAAAAACAAAGGATTTGAGTCAAGATGATTGCTGTTAAAACTTGCGGAAAACTCTATTGGGCAGGTGAATATGCTATTTTAGAGCCAGGGCAGTTAGCTTTGATAAAGGATATTCCCATTTATATGAGGGCTGAGATTGCTTTTTCTGACAGCTACCGTATCTATTCAGATATGTTTGATTTCGCAGTGGACTTAAGGCCCAATCCTGACTACAGCTTGATTCAAGAAACGATTGCTTTGATGGGAGACTTCCTCGCTGTTCGCGGTCAGAATTTAAGACCTTTTTCCCTAGAAATCTGTGGCAAAATGGAACGAGAAGGGAAAAAGTTTGGTCTAGGTTCTAGTGGCAGCGTCGTTGTCTTGGTTGTCAAGGCTTTACTGGCTCTGTATGATGTTTCTGTTGATCAGGAGCTCTTGTTCAAGCTGACTAGCGCTGTCTTGCTTAAGCGAGGAGACAATGGTTCCATGGGCGACCTTGCCTGTATTGTGGCAGAGGATTTGGTTCTCTACCAGTCATTTGATCGCCAGAAGGTGGCTGCTTGGTTAGAAGAAGAAAACTTGGCGACAGTTCTGGAGCGTGATTGGGGCTTTTCAATTTCACAAGTGAAACCAACTTTAGAATGTGATTTCTTAGTGGGATGGACCAAGGAAGTGGCTGTATCGAGTCACATGGTCCAGCAAATCAAGCAAAATATCAATCAAAATTTTTTAAGTTCCTCAAAAGAAACGGTGGTTTCTTTGGTCGAAGCCTTGGAACAGGGGAAAGCCGAAAAAGTTATCGAGCAAGTAGAAGTAGCCAGCAAGCTTTTAGAAGGCTTGAGTACAGATATTTACACGCCTTTGCTTAGACAGTTGAAAGAAGCCAGTCAAGATTTGCAGGCCGTTGCCAAGAGTAGTGGTGCTGGTGGTGGTGACTGTGGCATCGCCCTGAGTTTTGATGCGGAATCAACCAAAACCTTAAAAAATCGTTGGGCCGATCTGGGGATTGAGCTCTTATATCAAGAAAGGATAGGACATGACGACAAATCGTAAGGACGAGCATATCCTCTATGCCCTTGAGCAGAAAAGTTCCTATAATAGCTTTGATGAGGTGGAGCTGATTCATTCTTCCTTGCCTCTTTACAATCTGGATGAAATCGATCTTTCGACAGAGTTTGCTGGTCGAAAGTGGGACTTTCCTTTTTATATCAATGCCATGACTGGTGGAAGTAATAAGGGAAGAGAAATCAATCAAAAGCTGGCTCAGGTGGCGGAATCCTGTGGTATTTTATTTGTAACGGGTTCTTATAGCGTAGCCCTCAAAAATCCAACGGATGATTCTTTTTCTGTCAAGTCTAGTCATCCCAATCTCCTCCTTGGAACCAATATTGGATTGGACAAGCCTGTCGAGTTAGGATTTCAGACTGTAGAAGAGATGAATCCTGTTCTATTGCAAGTGCATGTCAATGTCATGCAGGAATTACTCATGCCCGAGGGAGAAAGGAAGTTTAGAAGCTGGCAATCGCATCTAGCAGATTATAGCAAGCAAATTCCCGTTCCTATTGTCCTCAAGGAAGTGGGCTTTGGAATGGATGCCAAGACAATCGAAAGAGCCTATGAATTCGGTGTTCGTACAGTGGACCTATCGGGTCGTGGTGGCACCAGCTTTGCCTATATCGAAAACCGTCGTAGTGGCCAGCGTGATTACCTCAATCAATGGGGTCAGTCTACCATGCAGGCCCTTCTCAATGCCCAAGAATGGAAAGATAAGGTCGAACTCTTGGTTAGTGGAGGGGTTCGGAATCCGCTGGATATGATTAAGTGCTTGGTTTTTGGTGCTAAGGCTGTGGGATTGTCACGAACCGTTCTGGAATTGGTTGAAACCTACACAGTTGAAGAAGTGATTGGCATTGTCCAAGGCTGGAAAGCAGATCTACGCTTGATTATGTGTTCCCTTAACTGTGCCACCATAGCAGATCTACAAAAAGTAGACTATCTTCTTTATGGAAAATTAAAAGAAGCAAATGATCAGATGAAAAAGGCGTAACCAGCGCCTTTTTTTCCATCCTCAGACTGAGGTGACTTTTTTGAATTGTGATAAAATAGAAGGGAGAGGATGAACCTATGAGAAAATTTAAAATCTTTTTATTTATCGAAGCCTGTCTTCTGACAGGAGCTCTGATTTTGATGGTATCAGAGCATTTTTCGCGTTTTCTGCTGATACTATTCCTCTTTTTGCTTTTGATTCGCTACTACACTGGTAAAGAGGGAAATAATCTTCTTTTAGTAGCGGTAACCATTCTCTTCTTTTTCATCGTTATGCTCAATCCTTTTGTGATTCTAGCTATTTTTGTTGCGGTTATCTATAGCCTCTTTCTTCTTTACCCGATGATGAACCAGGAAAAAGAGCAGACCAATTTGGTTTTTGAAGAGGTCGTGACGGTTAAGAAGGAGAAAAATCGTTGGTTTGGAAATCTTCATCATTTTTCAAGCTACCAGACTTGCCAATTCGATGATATCAATCTCTTTCGCTTCATGGGCAAGGACACTATTCATCTGGAGAGGGTCATCTTAACCAATCATGACAATGTCATTATCCTCAGAAAGATGGTAGGAACGACCAAAATCATCGTACCTGTAGATGTGGAAGTCAGTCTCAGCGTTAACTGTCTCTATGGGGATTTGACTTTTTTCAACCAGCCCAAGCGAGCCCTCCGCAATGAACACTATCATCAAGAAACAAAAGACTATCTCAAGAGTAACAAGAGTGTCAAGATTTTCTTGACCACTATGATTGGTGATGTGGAGGTGGTTAGAGGATGAAAAAACAAGCCTATGTCATTATTGCTCTCACCTCCTTCCTATTTGTCTTTTTTTTCTCCCACAGCTTGCTGGAAATACTTGATTTTGACTGGTCTATCTTTTTGTACGATGTCGAAAAAACAGAAAAATTTGTCTTTTTATTGTTGGTTTTCAGCATGTCCATGACCTGTCTCTTAGCCCTGTTTTGGCGAGGGATCGAAGAGCTTTCTCTAAGAAAAATGCAGGCTAATCTCAAGCGTTTATTAGCAGGGCAAGAAGTGGTTCAGGTTGCAGATCCAGATTTGGATGCCAGTTTCAAGTCCTTATCAGGTAAACTTAACCTTTTGACAGAGGCTCTTCAAAAAGCTGAAAATCATAGCCTTGCTCAGGAAGAGGAAATCATCGAGAAAGAACGGAAGCGAATTGCTCGGGATTTGCACGATACAGTCAGTCAGGAGTTGTTTGCGGCCCACATGATTTTATCGGGTATCAGTCAGCAAGCTTTGAAATTGGATAGAGAAAAGATGCAGATCCAGTTGCAGAGTGTCACAGCTATTTTAGAAACAGCCCAGAAGGATTTGCGGGTTTTGCTCTTGCATTTGCGACCAGTTGAACTGGAGCAGAAGAGCTTGATAGAAGGGATTCAGATTCTCTTAAAAGAGCTTGAGGACAAGAGTGATCTTAGGGTTAGTCTCAAGCAGAATATGACGAAATTGCCTAAGAAAATCGAGGAGCATATCTTCCGTATCCTGCAAGAGTTGATTAGCAATACCCTCCGCCATGCCCAGGCATCTTGCCTAGATGTCTACCTCTATCAGACAGATGTTGAATTGCAACTGAAGGTGGTGGACAATGGGATTGGTTTCCAGTTAGGGAGCTTAGACGACTTGAGTTATGGACTGCGAAATATCAAGGAGCGGGTTGAAGATATGGCTGGAACAGTTCAACTCTTGACAGCTCCCAAGCAAGGGCTGGCGGTTGATATCCGTATTCCCCTGTTAGATAAGGAATGATAAAGGAGTAAAGATGAAAATTTTACTAGTAGATGACCATGAAATGGTCCGATTGGGCTTGAAAAGCTACTTTGACCTCCAAGACGATGTAGAAGTTGTGGGTGAGGCGTCCAACGGGTCTCAAGGGATTGACTTGGCCTTGGAACTGCGTCCAGATGTCATTGTCATGGATATTGTCATGCCTGAGATGAATGGGATTGACGCAACCTTAGCAATCCTTAAAGAATGGCCTGAAGCCAAGATTTTGATTGTGACCTCTTATTTGGACAATGAAAAAATCATGCCAGTCTTAGATGCTGGTGCCAAAGGCTATATGCTCAAGACTTCTAGTGCAGATGAATTGCTTCATGCCGTCAGTAAGGTAGCTGCTGGCGAGCTGGCCATTGAGCAAGAGGTTAGCAAGAAGGTTGAATACCACCGCAATCATATGGAACTTCATGAAGAATTGACTGCGCGTGAGCGAGATGTTCTCCAACTCATCGCCAAGGGCTACGAAAATCAGCGCATCGCAGATGACCTCTTTATCTCTCTCAAGACGGTCAAGACCCACGTGTCCAATATTCTTGCCAAACTTGAAGTCAGCGATCGTACCCAGGCGGCTGTCTATGCCTTTCAGCACCATTTGGTGGGGCAAGAGGAGTTTTAGATGAGTTTAGCAGATTTACTTGAGGAGCTAGAAGCAGCAAAAGACTCTAAAAAGCAAGGCCCATGGAAGCCTATATGCGCCATCAATTTTCTTTTCTAGGTATTGCGGTGCCTGAAAGAAATAAACTCTATAAAAATATTTTCCAGAAGCGAAAAAAACAAAGATTATCGATTGGGATTTTGCAGACACTTGCTGGGAAAAGGAGCCTAGAAAATACCAATATGTGGCTGCTAACTATTTGAAAGCAATGCAGTCTTATCTAAAGGAAACCGATTTGCCTAAGCTAGAGCAGTTAGTCGTGACAAAATCCTGGTGGGACACGGTAGATATCCTAGATCGAGTAGTAGGGAGTTTGGTGTATGAACACCCTGAACTAGAAGAAATAATCTTAATACTCTTCGAAAATCTCTTCAAACCACGTCAGCTCTATCTGCAACCTCAAAACAGTGTTTTGAGCAATCTGCGGCTAGCTTCCTAGTTTGCTCTTTGATTTTCATTGAGTATAAAATGGAGCCTATCAGATAATATCTGGCTGAGACGTGTCGCTATTGACCACCAGTTGTTAAGAAAAGAGAAGACCAATACTCAATTAATGGAAAAGATTCTCCTTCATAACTTGAACCAAACAGAATTTTTTATCAATAAAGCCATTGGCTGGACTCTGCGAGACTACTCCAAAACGAATCCCACTTGGGTAACATGCTTTATTGAGAAAAACAAGGAAAGAATGGCTGAACTTAGTATCAAAGAAGCAAGTAAGTACCTCTAGCGTGATTGAAAAGCGCAGTCATTAATTGAAAAGTTTACCTGTTTATGTGATAATGGAGGGTATTTAAAGAAGGTGGTAGATTTCTTGATTCTATAGTAGATTAAGAAATTTAGAATAGTACGCTATAATTACATTAGGAGGATACAATAATGAAGAAAACTGTTTATAAAAAATTGGGTATTTCAATTATTGCGAGTACTTTATTGGCTAGCCAGTTATCGACAGTATCTGCTTTGAGTGTTATTTCTAGTACGGGTGAAGAATATGAGGTAAGTGAGACACTAGAAAAAGGTCCAGGATCTAATGATTCTTCATTATCTGAGATTTCACCAACATATGGTTCATACTACCAAAAGCAATCAGAAGTATTATCGGTAATGATGATTTGATTAAAATTGATAATACTTTACAGTATCCGTATTCGACTTCAGCTATGGTTTTATCTAAGTATTATGGAGTAGCCGATGGAATGAATGTAGAAGGGAGGGGAAGTGCGAATTTTATTAAAGATAATGTGTTAATTACAGCGGCTCACAACTACTACAGACATGACTATGGGAAAGAAGCGGATGATATTTATGTTCTTCCGGCTGTTAGTCCAAGTCAAGAACCATTTGGAAAGATCAAAGTAAAGGAAGTTCGTTATTTGAAGGAATTTAGAAATTTAAATTCTAAGGATGCAAGGGAATATGACTTGGCTTTATTAATTCTAGAAGAGCCCATTGGTGCAAAATTAGGGACTTTGGGTCTTCCTACTAGTCAAAAAAATTTGACAGGAATAACTGTGACTATCACAGGCTATCCATCATATAATTTTAAAGTTCATCAAATGTATACAGATAAAAAACAAGTTTTAAGTGATGATGGCATGTTCTTGGATTACCAAGTTGATACTTTAGAGGGGTCTAGTGGATCTACAGTTTATGATGCTAGTCACCGTGTAGTAGGAGTGCATACTTTAGGAGATGGAGCTAATCAAATTAACAGTGCAGTTAAATTAAATGAACGAAATTTGCCATTTATTTATTCGGTTCTTAAAGGTTACTCTCTTGAAGGATGGAAGAAAATAAATGGTAGTTGGTACCATTATAGACAACATGATAAACAAACGGGTTGGCAGGAGATAAATGATACTTGGTATTATTTAGACAGTTCCGGTAAGATGCTTACAGATTGGCAAAAAGTAAATGGAAAATGGTATTATCTCAATTCAAATGGAGCAATGGTTACAGGTAGCCAAACTATCGATGGTAAAGTTTATAACTTCGCTTCATCTGGTGAGTGGATTTAATGTTGGAGGATATATAAAATGAAGCTTTTGAAAAAAATGATGCAAGTCGCACTAGCCACATTTTTCTTCGGTTTGCTAGGGACCAGTACAGTATTTGCAGATGATTCTGAAGGATGGCAGTTTGTCCAAGAAAATGGTAGAACCTACTACAAAAAGGGGGATCTAAAAGAAACCTACTGGAGAGTGATAGATGGGAAGTACTATTATTTTGATCCTTTATCCGGAGAGATGGTTGTCGGCTGGCAATATATACCTGCTCCACACAAGGGGGTTACGATTGGTCCTTCTCCAAGACAAGAGATTGCTTTTAGACCAGATTGGTTTTACTTTGGTCAAGATGGGGTACTACAAGAATTTGTTGGCAAGCAAGTGTTAGAAGCAAAAACTGCTACAAATACCAACAAACATCATGGGGAAGAATATGATAGCCCAGCAGAGAAACGAGTCTATTATTTTGAAGATCAGCGTAGTTATCATACTTTAAAAACTGGTTGGGTTTATGATGATGGGGACTGGTATTATTTGCAGAAGGATGGTGGCTTTGATTCTCGCATCAACAGATTGACGGTTGGAGAGCTAGCACGTGGTTGGGTTAAGGATTACCCTCTTACCTATGATGAAGAGAAGCTAAAAGCAGCTCCATGGTACTATCTAGATCCAGCAACTGGCATCATGCAAACAGGTTGGCAACATCTTGGTAATAAATGGTACTATCTCCGTTCATCAGGAGCTATGGCAACTGGCTGGTATCAAGATGGTTCAACTTGGTACTATTTAGATGCTGAAAATGGCGATATGAAAACTGGTTGGCAAAACCTTGGGAACAAATGGTACTATCTCCGTTCATCAGGAGCTATGGCAACTGGTTGGTATCAGGAAGGTTCGACTTGGTACTATCTAAATGCAAGTAATGGAGATATGAAAACAGGCTGGTTCCAAGTCAATGGTAACTGGTACTATGCCTATGATTCAGGTGCTTTAGCTGTTAATACCACAGTAGGTGGTTACTACTTAAACTATAATGGTGAATGGGTTAAGTAATGAAGGCTAATTGTAAACTGTGATGGATACTTAACTTTGTATAATAGGTGGATAAAAGTCTTCACAATCAAAAAACGCATAGTATCAAGGTTTTTCTGTACTGCCCTCAAACAGTTAGACAATTAATTTATCCGAAGGATTTAGTTCTGTATTGCACAGGGCTAAGT